>Ga0210384_10000017_pt1 | contig 274390 bp, 224 predicted proteins | sample IncBWH2MmetaG_FD_160574 | JGI IMG/M metagenome (GOLD analysis project Ga0210384, IMG submission 160574) | Forest soil microbial communities from Barre Woods Harvard Forest LTER site, Petersham, Massachusetts, United States - Inc-BW-H-2-M | ecosystem: Environmental > Terrestrial > Soil >... | reverse complement strand
CCGTGCAGCTCGTACTGCTGGCCGTCCAGCTCAGGTTCACCTGATTGCTTGAAATAGCTGTCGCCCCCAGACCGCTCGGCGCCGTTGGCACCGTGCTGCAAGTGTTTACCGAGCCATAAGCGATGATGGTGTTGCCGGCCGGCACATAAACCTTGCCGTTCGCGATGGCAAGGTATTGATATGCTCCACCCGCTCCCGTGGCATCACCGGCGGACATATTGCTGTTCCAGTAGTCCGGAGCGGAAACATTCGCCGGATTCATGGCGTGCAGCTCGCTGCCTCCAAAAGCCCACAGAATGGCGTTGCCGCCGGTGGGCGTCGAGGAGATGGCCAGCGTGCCGCCGCTCGTGAATGAGGATGAATGGCACGCACCGCCGCCGAGGCTCCCGCCCGAATAGCAGTACTGCTGGATGGCGCTTCCGCTGGCCCAAATGTAGGCATACTGCGCGGAGCCGGAATTCCAGGCGATCGGGCTATGTCCAATGGTTGAATTCGCGCTGAAGGTGTTGATGGCGCCAGCAGAAAGATTGGCATCATTCACGAGATACATGGAGCCATACTTGGTCGGTCCCTGGAAGATCTTGCCTCCGGTCCCCGGCATGATCACCATGCCGCCGCCGTTCAGGTCCTGGTCACTGTTGCTATGGGTTTGCGCATTTGGCGGCAGGAAGGAGGATGTCACCGTGCCAAGCGCGGATGGGCTTAACTGCACGATGCTCATTCCGAAGTTCCCGTTACCAATCGAGCCGTTGCCCGTTTCGACGAAGATGTTCGTCCCATCATAGACGGTGCCGTCGCCGCCCCCCCAAAGTCCGCCCTGGTTCCCGCCGTTGGCGCAGGTGTCGCACCATACGCCGTTCTGGCTGAAGCCGGAGCCGTTGGTGTATTTGTAGCCGATCAGCCAGCCGTGATAGGTGCCCGAGTCCGTCATGTGGCAGAACGCCACATATATCGTGCCGTTTATATCCAACAGCGCTGCGCGGGCATTCTCCTGGCCCGAATTAAAGCCGACTCCGTTGAACGAAGGCGAGATGGTGATTGGGCTGCCGGGGAGTTCACTTCCGGCAAGCGCGTCAATCGCATGCAATCTGTTCGTATTGGTGCCGCTGTCCTTGGTCACCACGAAGAGCGCCCCATGCGGACCCAAATTGGGGTCTAACACGGGCGTCGCCGTATTGAAAGGGGCATTGGTCCCCAGACTTAATTTCCAGAGTTGCCTTCCTGTATCCGCGTCGAATGCCCAGGCGCTGGTTGCGCCCGCGTTATGGTTCTGCGAGGTCGCAACCAAAAGGATGTTGGTTGGAAAGCCGGACACGTTCACTCCGCCCAGGATCAGCGCCTGCCCCATCACGGGATCGTCGACCGACATCGTAAAGAGCTTGTGGATGGTGGAAGTCGGCGTAAGCTTGGTCTCATTGCTGTAGACTGCATCGCGCTGGGTATCGGCGTTTTGGGTCAGGACACTAACCTGCCCACGCGCAGGAAGGCTCATGAATACAAACAGAATCGCCACGAGTACCGGAACGATGGCCGAGCGGATAGCTTGCGTTATCGCGCGCACGCGCGGAGCTTGCATATGGGCATGAATCATCCACAGTGACATGTTTCCTCCTGGAAACCTTGCGCAAAGGATTGAATTATAGAAATTGGAGTTATGGGAATATCGAACAACCCAATCAAGCTTTTGCAGTCTCAATTTTCTTTCAGCAAAAATCAAGTTTAATTGGGTTGAATTAACGGCCCAGATCGTTAATTTAACCTAATTAGCCGTCTACTACTGCACTCCGTATTTGGAGTGGTGGGGCTGTGCATGTCACCCTTGCGGACGATTCTCCAAATCCTGTCTATCTGCCCATGATCCATGCCCTCTGATTTCGGCCATGAATTTCTCGCAGGCCTCGCCACACAGCAAGTTTGCGTGATACGCAAGATGTTGATCAATAATGATGTGGATAAATAATGAGAAGGGTTGGTGCCGGGAAAGGGACTTGAACCCCCATGGCCCGAAGGCCGGCGGATTTTGAGTCCGCTGCGTCTGCCAGTTCCGCCATCCCGGCTTGATTTTAAGTTAACACAAAGTGCAGTTGACTTGAAGAATAGCGCTGTGAAAATCATTTGACCGCTGCTGGCCGTGTTGTGGGCGGAATGTAAAAATTTCTCCTTCTCAATCAAGCCTATGCTTAACCAGGAGTTCAATATGCCTTGGAAGCTGAAGAAAACAAAGCTCTGCCGGATGGCAGTTCAGTTGCTTTAAGAGATGCCGTGGAGCAGACCCTCATGCCGACACAGCAGTCCCCCCAGCTTGGTAATTGGAAATTTGTTAATACCATTCAGGTTCTGGAAGACCTTGTAGATCGCGTTTTCCGGAAGCACCATTTCACAACAATCACTTCTTCCCCTTCAAACGTTCGTCTGGCAGTGGTAGAAAACTTCCCATTGAGGGAAGAACTTCTGGAAGTGGCTTGATCTGAAACCTCCGATTGTTGAGTAGCACCAAGCGTACCAAGGGTATCGTCTATATCCACATAGGCCACGATTTTTTCTGGAAGGTCATGGATTTGAGGGGAATGCGAAATTAAATTTTTCTTCTGCATTGAAGAGAACTTCGCAGTCGCAGTAACCGTGTGCGTTTCGCAGCCACGGCACCACAGGTTCGGCAGGAATGCCCTGGCTTTCGAGAAAAGCAAGTGTATGCCGCAGGGAATGATCGCATTCGGAGTCGGAAAGGTGCTCATCAACAAAATCAAACAGCGATTTCATTTGTTGCGCTGTGATCGGCAGGCTTTCACGAACGCTGCCGGCCTCAGTCGCTTTGAGCGAGCCCTTGATGGCTTTGCGCTTTTGGCGTTCTTCAAATGACGGCATCTGAACTGTACTTTAGCCCAAAGTACCCTCTCCGCCAAGTCAGGCAGTCGAGCTTTTCCGAGAGCTCAGGATGACAGCCACTCAGACCGAAGTAGTTACAAAAGGTCCGAAGGGCGGGTTTCAAAGGGTGCGAGCGTCGTCTGCAAAAGCAAAGCCCGCCTTTTGATCGGCGGGCTTTGCTTCCCTCCACAGATGCCACTCTTCCCCACTTCAGAACCTTGCGTCCTAAGGAGAGTAGCCCAAAACTTGGGTACTAAACCTGGTTACTAAATCCGGCACTTAAGTAATATTGCCAACGAATAGTCGTACTACTACTCTGATTATTTTACTTCGATTTTGTGAAAATGCATCAATGATTTAAGCAAACTTTTTGAATAGAATTTCGTTTCCGGAAAGTAAGCGATTTTGTGACCATAATGGAACAAAAGTAGTGGTTCATGCGTCCCATCCCCCTGAAAAAACCGCCTGCCAAGCCGGCCCATCTTCCTGAGGCAAAGCTTTCCTCGCGCGACCGGCTGTTGAACGCCGGAAAAGTGCTTTTTGCCAAGCACGGGTTTGAAAAGACAAGTACGGTTGAGATTGCCCGCGCCGCCGGCACCAGCGAATCGCAGTTGATGAAGCACTTTGGCAACAAAGAAGGGCTGCTGGAAGCCTTGTTCGACAAGGGCTGGACCCCGATGACCGATTCGCTGCTTTTCATCCACAAGATTCCTTCAGGGCGGGAGAAGCTGCAATGGCTGCTTGAGCTGGTGCTGGCCACCGTAGACCGCGACCAGCAGCTCAAGCACATCATGATGCTCGAAGGGCGGCGCATCCGGCGGGAGGGGTCGGTGGTCAGGGCGACCGGACCCTACATGAAAGTGGTGCAACTGGCCGACAGCATACTGGCCGAGATGCGGGCTTCAGGCGAGCTGCGCAACGACCTTTCGCTGCAGGCGGTGCGCTCCGCGCTTTTGGGGATGTTTGAATCCCTGATTCGCGACCAGGTCATGGCCGAACGTATGAATTTTCCCGCCCGCTATACGGCCGAAGACATCAAGAAGATTTTCCCGATTGTGCTCAAGGCATTCGCGCCTAAATAAAGCTTAACCACAAAGGGCACGAAGGAACACAAAGAAAATCTTTACGGCAGCGTTTGCAGCACTCCGAAGTAATCCTCATGTGGGGGCTCTTCGCCGAGCTCATAGACTTTGGCGAAGGCGATCTTGCCCTGCTTATCAACGATGAAGACGGCGCGTTCGCTGATGCCGGGCAGGGGAGGCCCCTCCCGGAAGACGCCGTAAGCTTTGGCCACGCCGCCGTGCGGATAAAAGTCGCTGACCAGCGGATAACGCAACATCCCGATTGCTTTTTCCTGCCAGGCGATGTGACTGAAGATGGAATCGATGCTGATGCCCACGACCTGGGCATTGTAACCGGCAAACTTTTCCAGGACGGAATCAAGCGCCGGCATCTGCGCGGTTCAGGTCGGGCTCCAATCCAGGGCATAGAAAGCCAGCACGACATTCTTCTTGCCACGATAGTCGCTCAGCTTAAATTTATGCCGCTCGCTCCCGGTGGCTGCTGCCAGTTCAAAATCGGGGGCGACATCTCCAACTTGTAAGGGCAAGGGACTCTCCAGAAAAATCCGGTTGATGAAGCGAACCAAAGATTATATATGGACGGCTTGTCGTTGGGCCATTGGAGGATTAGGTTATTGAGTCATTGGGTCATCGGATGATTGGGTCATTGGAAAATTTGACTAGTTGCCACCGCCAACTGGAGACGTGGCGAGCTACCGTTTCTATGGTGATGATTTGGTTGTGCCTACTTACCTTCTAATTTCCCAAACAGCTCTGCTTTATTCGCGCCAGAAGCTCGCCAACACCTGAGGGGGCGGGCGCATCGTAGCTAAACGGGGTTCCCGCGGAATTTTCAGTTTAGGAGAAAGCGCATGTTCGGAATCATCAGCCGCCCATACAACTACAGCCAGTTCACCCGTGACCAGATGACGCGCGAGATCTTACGCCGCGCCTTTGACCGTGCCCCCAAGCCAGGCGAGCGCGCTCCCGATTTCACAGCCCGCAACCTGACCGGCGATTCCATCCGGCTGAGCGATTGCCACGGCTGCAAAAACGTTGTGTTGGCCTTTGGCTCGGCGACCGACCCCATGACGGCCGGCTCGATTGGAGGCATGAACGATTTGTTCGATCGCTATCGCGACGATGACGTGGAATTCCTGTTCGTGTATGTGCGCGAGGCGCATCCGGGAGACGGGATTCCGGCGCATGAATCCATGGCAGATAAGGTCCGCGCGGCTGAGATTCTGCAGGAACAAGAGAATATAGAAATGCCCATTCTGGTGGATGATCTGCGCGGCACGATCCATCGCAAGTATGGAAGCCTGCCCAATCCGGCATTTTTAATCGACAAATCGGGCCGCATCGCCTTCCGCAGCCAGTGGGCCCAGTCCGGCGCCATCGAAGAAGCGCTGCGGCAGTTGCTCAAGATTCAGCATGACCGTGGCCTCGATCATGCGGTGGTGCTGGGCGGTGAAGATCGTTCGGTGCCAGTATCGTATCCTGTGCTTTACAGTTACCGCGCTTTGCAGCGCGGCGGGCGGCAGGCAATTCTGGATTTTGAAACGGCCATGGGATTTCCCGGAAAAATGATGGTGGCCAGCAGCCGCATCGCAGGCCCGGTCGTGGAAAATATGATGGAAAATCCAGGCAAAATCGTAGCGACGGTGGCCCTCGGCGCCGGCGTGGTAGCTGCCGCCATCTATGCGGGCCGCGCCTTGCGCCGGCGCCGGGTGGCCTCGCGCAATCCGTACGACCGCTATGTATTTGAAACTCCAAAAGCTGAGGAGCGCGGAACGACGGATTATCCGGCGGTGGGAATCTGAATAGTTCTCGGTTCTCAGTTCTCAGTTCTCAGCTAAACCCCGAGTTGGAAATTTAGACGATAATTGAGGGTCTGGCTATTCTATGTCGCCCACTCTTGATCTTCCCACTTATCGTCTTCCGTTTGGCGATTTTGAGCTTACCATTCTTTCCGATGGCACCTACTATTCCGATGGTGGCGCTATCTTTGGGATTATTCCAAAACCGCTGTGGGAAAAGAAAATGCCTGCCGACGAGCGCAACCGCATCTCGACGGGGCTGAACTCGCTGCTGATTCGCACCGGCAAGCAGAATATCCTGGTGGAAACCGGCATCGGCAACAAGCTGGGCGAGAAGCAGGCGCGCATCTACCAGCCGCAAGCCCGGCTGCTCGGGAGCATGCAAGCCGCCGGCATCAAGCCTGAGCAGATTGATATTGTCATCAACTCGCATCTGCACTTCGACCATTGCGGCTGGAACACTGTCATTAATGATGGCGTTGCGGTCCCCACCTTTCCCAATGCACGCTACTACGCTCCGGAAGGCGAATGGCAGGTGGCCAATGAACAGCGCGAGCGCGATGCGGTGAGTTACATCAGCAACAATTACGATCCGCTTATCCGCAGCGGGCAGATGCAACTGCTGCAACGGGACTGCGAGATCACGCCGGGGATTTCAGCTTGCAACTATCCCGGCCATACCCGCGCCATGATGGCCATTATGGTTGAGAGCGGCGGCAAAAAAGCCTGCTATATCTCTGACCTTATTCCTACCACCGCGCATCTCGATCTGGTCTGGGGCATGGGCTACGATCTGTTTCCGCTGGAGACGATTGAGAACAAGAAGCGATACTACCGGCAAGCCATTCCGGAAAAATGGCTGACGATTTTTACCCATGACCCGAAGATTCCCTGGGGATATTTGGGGCTCAATGAGCAGCAGAAAATAACAGTTGCCGGTTGCCAGTAGCTACCAGTAATCAACTACAAAAGCTTAACCACAAAGGGCACCAAGGCCGAGCACAAACGACACGAAGGGGAGCGTAATAAAAGCAGCATCTTCTACTCTAATATTTTACTGGCGAATGGCGCCCGGCAACTGAGAGCCTGCTTCTTCTGGCAACTGGCCGCTGGCAACCGGCAAATGGCCCGCAAAAAACTGCTCTACGTTTTCCAGAATCTCGCTGCCGCGCTTGGCGTTATGCACGGCTTTGCGCAACGTGCTGCCGCCAGGGATGCCGTGCGTGAACCATGAAGCAAACTGCTTCATCTTGCCTTCGGCGCCGGGAATATCTTCTTCCAGCAGCATCCGGAAATAAGTGTGAATCATGGCATAGCGGTCGGCATGGGTGGGCTGGTCGTAACTGCCGGTTTGCTTATATTGCTCGATCTGGCGGAAGATCCAGGGGTTGGAGGGCGCCATGCGCCCGATCATGACAGCATCGCATCTGGTCTGTGCCATCATGGCGGCTGCATCTTGCGGCGAGCGGATATCGCCGTTTCCTATTACGGGAACCTTGACGGCGTCTTTGACCGCGGCAATCCACTCCCAGCGGGCATTGCCGCTGTAGCCCTGCTCGCGCGTGCGCGCATGCAAAGCCACCGCCTGCAAACCGCAATTTTCCGCAAGCTTGGCCAGTTCTACGCAAACCAGTTGTTTTTCGTCCCACCCGGCGCGGAATTTTACGGTAAACGGAATCTTCACCGCGGCGCGAACCTTCTCGAAAATCACGCGGATGTGCGGCAGATCGCGCAGCAATCCCGAGCCGCCGTTGCACTTCACTACGCGCTTGGCGGGGCAGCCCAGGTTCAGGTCTACGAGGTCGAAGCCCAGCTCTTCCACAATTTTTGCGGCGCCGGCCAGCACCTCGGCATCGCTGCCGAACAGTTGTGCTGAGATAGGGTGCTCATCATCGTAGAAATGCAAATAACGCTTGCGCTTGGATTCGCGGCAGCGGAACAGGCCATCGGCCGAGGTGAACTCGGTCATGATGAGGCCGCATCCGCCGAGGTTCTTGATGAAGCGGCGGAAGACGGTATCGGTCACGCCAGCCATGGGGGCAAGGATCGTAGCGGGCGAGATCCGAACACTGCCGATCGAGACGGAGTCCGGCAGGCGCACCTGCGCAGGAGCCTCTTCGCGCGGCCCAGCCGGAATGTCCCAGTACTTCTTCACAGATGTTATTTTACCTTTATGCCCGGAATAGTTCAGAATAAAGGATTGGCTTTGTGGGTTTGAATCAGAATAGGAAGTTTTTGTCTCTAATCATTCATTATGCTCAAAATCCCCAAGGATCTTTTTAATGAAATTCGACATCACGGCGAAGAGACTTACCCAAATGAGTGCTGCGGCGTGCTGCTGGGGCAGATGGATTTAGACGCCAACGAGCGCCGGATCTCGCTTGCCATCCGTTGCGGCAATACTCGCACCGATTCCGCGCATAATCGCTACCATATCGATCCTAAGGAATTGATTGCGGCGCAGAAAACAGCGCGCGAGCGCGGCGAAGATATTGTGGGTTTCTATCACTCGCATCCTGATCATCCGGCGCAGTGGTCGCAGACCGACTTTGCCGAGGCCCACTGGATGGGCTGCTCCTACGTGATTACAGCCGTCGCCAAAGGCAAAGCGGAGATCACCAATTCGTTCTTGCTCGATGGAAGCACGGAAGAAGACAAGAAATTTGTAAATGAGAAGATTGAAGTTTTGTAGAGCCTTTCGGCAGGCCAAATTCTGAGGAATTGTGTGAGCAGAATGCCCCCGACACGCCGGGGCCGGCTCACACGAGCCCGCGAGACGCCGGCGCTACTCAATTTCTTGTATCCATAGGCTGGCTGAGCGCATCCTTGTTATTATTGAATGCGATTATGAAGATCCATATTCCTACTCCATTACGGCAGTATGCCGGTAAGAATTCGACGGTAGAGGTAAAAGGCGGCACCGTCGCTGAAGCTTTGGCCAACCTGACCACACAATATGGCGATTTGCGCCGCCATCTTTATACCGATGACGGCAAGTTGCGCGCCTTCGTGAATGTGTACGTGAATGACGAAGATATTCGCTATTTGCAGAAAGAAAACACGCCGACCAAAGAGGGAGATTCTATTTCAATTGTGCCCTCTATCGCCGGAGGAGCGTCAATGTTCAGGCCACGGTTGAGGTAGCTCCAGGCAGAACCGCTAGATCCTTCGCGCCAAGGGCGCTCAGGATGACAAAGTGCAGAATTTAATGCGGAACTGGGGAAGACAGTATCCGTTGAAGAAGAACAAAGCTTATGGCAACTATTCTAGAAAAACCCGTGGTCGCGAATGCGACCCCAACGTTGAACAAAGACGAGATTTTGCGCTACTCGCGCCACCTCATCATGCCCGAAGTGGGCATGGAGGGCCAGCTTAAGCTGAAAGCGGCCAAGGTGCTTTGCATCGGCGCAGGCGGTCTGGGTTCGCCGCTGATCATGTACCTCGCCGCTGCCGGCGTAGGCACGCTGGGCATCGTGGACTTTGACATCGTAGATTTCACCAACCTGCAGCGCCAGATCATCCACTCCACCGCCGACGTGGGACGCAAGAAGCTCGACTCTGCCGAGCAGACCATCCACGAGATCAACCCATTTGTAGAAGTCAAAAAATTTGAGACCCTGCTTAACAGCGAAAATGCGCTGGAACTATTCCGCGACTTTGACGTGATTGTGGATGGCACCGATAACTTCCCTACTCGCTACCTGGTCAACGACGCCTGCGTGCTCACCGGCAAGCCCAATGTTTACGGATCGATTTTCCGGTTTGAAGGCCAGGCCAGTGTGTTCGCCACCAAAGAAGGACCGTGCTACCGCTGCCTGTATCCCGAACCGCCACCGCCGGGGCTTGTGCCTTCGTGCGCTGAAGGCGGAGTCCTGGGAATTTTGCCGGGATTGGTGGGAGTCATTCAGGCCACGGAAGTGGTCAAGCTGATTCTGGGCTCGGGCGATCCGCTCATCGGACGCCTGTTGCTGGTGGACGCGCTGGGCATGAAGTTCCGCGAGCTCAAGCTGCGCAAGAACCCGGATTGCCCGGTGTGCGGCACGCATCCTACAGTGACCAAGCTGATTGATTATCAGCAATTCTGCGGCATTCGCGGTGAGGAGCAAAAAGTGAGCAACGAAGCCATTCCCCAAATCCAGCCGGAAGAGCTCAAGCGCCGGCTCGATGCCGGAGAAGACATCTTTATTCTCGATGTGCGCGAACCACACGAATACCAGATCTGCAACCTGGGCGGTTACCTGATTCCAGTCAATGATCTGCCCAAACGAGTCAATGAACTCGACTCCAGCCGCCAGATTGTCGCCCACTGCAAAATGGGTGGACGCAGCGCCAAGGCGGTTGAGTTCCTCAAGCAGGCGGGATTCAAAAATGTGTTGAATCTTGCGGGCGGGATCACGGCATGGTCAGACAAAGTTGACCCCAAGGTGCCGAAATACTGAATTTAATGGAAAAAGACGGCATCGTGGACCCCGCCGACGGCCCCAAGCCCAGGGAGATACTCAAACCCCGACTGGCTGTCACATGCGGAAGAAGCACTGCGATAAGCGCTTGGTCGTATCGGCATACACATGTCTAGCGCTGAAAAAACTTGTTTATCTGGGCCCAGTATCTCCGCACGATAAAATCAGTGCTGAGATGTCCTCCTCGCTCCAGGAGCTTGAGCTTTGCTCCTGTGCGCTGGGCAAATTGGGCTACCGGACGCCAAGGGACATACGCATCGTCTTTGGCATGAAAGATCATAACCTTTGAGGCATCGATTTCACGCATATGAAAGCTTGGGTTATAGAACCTGCCTGAATGCAGCTTCCTCCAGTTTCTGTCTGAGAGCCGGTACGCATTGCCAAATGCTTCGCGGATGTAAGCCGCGTAATTCGGGTTCGACGTCTCAGCCTTCTCGCTGCGCGTTAGAATCGACCAGTCAACCACCGGACAATTCGCAATCACCCTCTTCACTCGCGAATCAAGCGAGCAAAGCAATGCAGCCGCGCCGCCGAAGCTTCCGCCGATGATAAAAATTTCATGCGGTGCAAGCGAGAACTTGCGGCCAAATGCCATCTCCTTTATGCCCTTTGACAACTCCGAGACGACATCCAGTATGTCCTGGTGTGGAGACTTCTCCAGGAACACTCCATCGCTCTCCCACGCTCCTCTGTAACGCGGATAAAACACCCAATACCCCATTTGTGAGAGAAACTCGGCCAGCGGCTGCTTGCGCGGAATCGAAGGCATGCCATCGCACAGCATGATCACTCGCTGCTTCTTAGCGGCGCGTGCCGGAGGAAGAAATTCGGTAACAATCTGCTTCTTGAATCTCGTGCGAAACATATTCATGAAAACCATATGCACAATAAACCATGGCCAAGACGCCAAAAGAATTCAAACTCGGGGCTGACCAGATCAATTTAAGAACTCCGGCAGCAGCAAGCTACGTCTCTACACTAAATTCATTTCGTTCCTGAAGGTGCTTTATTTAAGGTAGGTTCGCTATTTATGCTCACAAACTCCATCACATGCCGCTCATAGTCTTCGGGCGCATCGCTGATGGCGCTGCCGTGGCCCACTCCTGGCACTTCCCACAAAATCACACCTGGGTTCAGTTCATGGATCATGCGCGAGTGGCGGATGGGGATATTGTCATCGGCCAGTCCGGCAATCAGCAGCACAGGAACTGAACTGTTCCGTAGCGCCGTCATGGGAGACGCTTCTTCCATGTTGACTTTGTATTTCGAGCGGGCGTAGATCATTCCAAATTCGATGATAGGACGCCCCACGGTCATGCCGAACCACGGCCCGAGGTTGAAGGGCTGGCCAATGCGGTCATAGGCAATCTCGCGGAAGCTAGCGTAAGGCGCCTCGGCGATCACTCCGCAAAAGCGCGGTTCGCTTTTTCGGGCGGCGGCTTGCAGCACGATGCCCGCACCCATGGAAACGCCGGAGCCGAAGACACAGCCGCCCTTGGGCAAACGCTCTTGCAGCCAGCTCACCCAGCGATGCACGTCGTCAGCTTCGAGTATTCCAAAAGTCGCGAGTTCGCCGCCGCTCGCGCCGTGGGCGCGCGAATCGGGCATCAGAACGTTGTAGCCGTGGCGCAGGAACAGCTCCGCCTGGCCTGACATGCCTTTGCGCGTGTCTCCCAATCCGTGCAGAACAATCACCGCGTTTCTGGTGATGGCCGAGTGCACGAAATACCAGGCGCGCAGCGTGGCTCCATCCTGGGCTTCAACCGAGACCTCCTGCGGCTGGCCTCCTAAAACCGGCTGGGTGAGCCACGGCGGAGGAGCCAGCGCCATGGAACCCGGGTGCGGCTGGCGCAGAGTGATATCCACCAGGAACTTTGCGGCACAGGCGCAAAACGCAAGGTAAAGCGCGAACAGGAACAGCGAAAATCGCAGCAGGCGTTTTTTGGAAACCCAAGGCCGGCGCACAAGGCTAGTTGATCATACGCAGGCCAGAGCTGAAAAGTTCGGGGGATTACGCCGCCTTTGCGGCGGATGCCATGGAATGCGCAGAAAAAAATGCGAGGACCTTATCCATGAACTCCTGCGGATGGGTGCGGAAGACGAGGGTATGCTCCACGCCGGGCACTACCCACAATTCCGTCTTGGGATTAATCTGGTGCAGAAGCTGGGAATGCCGCACTCCGATATGAGTATCGGCCGCACCGTGAATGAGCAAAATAGGAGTGCTGACGCCGGTGATTGCCGCCTCCGGGCTTATGCTCTCGAGGTCGAGCCCGTGCACGATGCGGCCCTCAAGAAAAGCGCCTTCAATCGCAGGACGCAGCAGTGTTTTGCCCAGCCACGGTCCGGTAGAAAACTGGTGGCTCACGCGGTCATACGCAGCCTCGCGGAAATCGGCAAACGGAGACTCGGCCACTACGGCGCAGAAGCGATGCTCGACGCGCAGCGATTGCAACACGATGGCCGCTCCCATGGATTCGCCCAGAGCAAAGACGCAGGCCGGCTTCTTGTTCGCCAGCAACCAATCCACCCAGCCGTGGACATCGCCAGCTTCGTACAATCCATAGGTGGCGATTCCGCTGCTGGCGCCGTGTCCGCGCGAATCGGGCATGAGGAGCGAGTATCCCTGCTGGAGGAACATTCCCATGTAAGGCTCCATGCCGGAGCGGCTGTCGCCCACGCCGTGCAGCAGGATTACAGCGTTTCCATTGGAATGAGCGGGCTGAACAAACCAGCCTTGCAGTTGCGTCCCGTCCTGTGCCTGGATGGAAACGTTTTGCAGTTCGCCGCCTGCGGCTTGCGCGCTCTGTTCCGCCAATTTTGTATGCCTGGAACGGACGTCGTGGCGAACTCGAAGCGGGTGCAACGAGACCTCCGCCAGCGCGATTGCGCCCAGCAGGTACAGCAACACCAGAAACACCAGCACGCGGAGGATGCGCTTTTTGAACATTATGATTCCTGCGAGAACATTATCGCAAACAGACATTCGAAGAAAAAAATATATTCTATTTCTGGAGAGGAACGGGATACGACGAGTGTTTCGTACTTGGATTGAGAGCGTCGTCCCTATGGGACTAAATCATTTCGGCAATCGGTCCCAGCGCTGAAAGCGCTGGGCTATAATGCGCCGCCCCCTTGGGGCTGGTGTGTCGTTTCATCATAGCCTTGGTGGGCTTATGAATAATCCAAGCTGTCTCGCGGTCCAGAAGCACCTACTTGATGTTGTCCACGTAGATCTGGGTCACCACGTCACGGAAGAATTTTTCCGGATTACCGATGGGCGAGTTGGCCAGCACCACCAGTTCCATGTCTTCGGGGAGGAAGTAAGCCAGGCTCTGCTCGGTGCGGCCGTTGATTTTAGCGTCGTGCCACAAGCCGTTTTTGTTATAGAGCTTTCCTGCCGGCGTGCTGATGCCCACCAAGTCGATGCCAAAGCCGTTGTCGAGCATATCCTGGGCCGCCTCGGAGGGCATGATGCTGCCTCCGCGCCGGAAGGTCCCCATAACGTCGAGCAGTTGGTCGACCGAGAGATGCCAGCCCGCTCCGCCGCTTACGCTTTCCAGGTCACCGGAATTCCAGCCGGCGGTGGTGACCGGAAACTTGTACGCCAGCACACCCCCGGTTGGATGATCCAGCGTTGCCGTGGTCACGCCTGCGGGCGCAAAGACTTTATTCTGTACATACTGCTCGTAGCCAATGATGGTGATAATGTCCCAGAGTGGGTCGTTGAGTGCAGCTGGCAGCGGCGGAGGAGCAAAGTTCGCGCCCTTGGCGATGTTGCCGTTGATCACCGGAAGCATGACCCGACATAGCCCAAAGTTCATGTTCTCGTAGTGGTAGTGACCGATGTAATCGGCCGCACTGGAGTTGGTGCTGACCCCGGCGGCAACGGCAGCCTTCATGGATTCATAGTCGGTTTGATCCGTCGAGAAGCCGCTGGTATGGGTCATCAGTTCGCGGAAGGTAATTTTGCCGATGTTGGGGCCCTTGGCCCAATAAGTGGGCAGGTAGTCAATGATCTTGGCGTCGTATGAGATTTTCTTCTCATTCAAGAGCCTGGTCGTGGCCATGGCGGTGATGAGCTTGCTGACGCTGGCCACATGCATCTGCCGGTTTAGATTCCATCCTTCGCCGCCATCCGAGGGGGTCTCTGCCCACTGCCATTCCTCGGTCCAGATGGTATGGCCGTGCTGGCGGAGCCGCATGGCATAGCCGGCTACCTCATCCTTCAAAGCGGCATGCAAGGCCTTGCCGAAGGCGTCAACATCGAGATGGTGCACCACCAGTGGGTGGCCAATCGGCCTGCTGGGCACGAATTCGATTTTGCCCTCGTCACGACCCTGGTCGCTGACCACTCCGACGATGTGCGGAGGCCGCATCACGTGGTTGCGGACACGGTTCTCATCGATATTCAGGTCCTTGACGTTCGGGGCCAGGGCGCGATGCAGGTCCTCGGCGGAAACGCGAGCTGCAGGAGCATTTGGTTTCGCGGCCTGTTCCTCCCGCTGCGCACGCAGTACAGCGGGCGCAAAGACGACGATGGCAACCCAAAGGCTAAAGAAAAAACTACGGACGAGATTCATAATCAATGTCCTTCCTTCAGAAATTATTTTGTGACATCTGGGCCCACAGGACGCGGACTTCTGCACAGCGAAAGAACCCTTCCTGCTTACTGGAATGCTTGCTTATCAGAGTAGTGGGGAACAAGCATACAACGTTTCAATTTCATTTTCTGGAATTAATTGGTGGCCGCACTGCGGATCATGAAAGATGGTTACCTCGTGCGCTTAATACACGCCTTTCTGAAAAAACCCGGAAAGCCTTCTGTTAATTTTTGGCTGGAGCGGCAACAAAACTTTACTTTCCCGTGCTGGATTCCCCTGGCTGCCGACAGGTACAATTCTCAAAAGTAAGTAACTACTTACTTATTTTGCGATGAAACGCGCGCATACAGCATAGCGCCCGACAATGCAGAAAGCGAAGAAGCCATATGCTCAATTCTTCCATTGTTCCAGCTTCGCAACAGCCTTCCCGATCCCCGGCCTGGGCCAGTCTTTGTGTTGGTTTTGGGCTAGTCTCCCTGTTTGCGCTCACTGGGTGTGCCGCTATCGAGGTTCGCATGGGGTCCAAGGTTTACCTCGATAAGATTCCCATCACTTCCATGCAGGCCAGCTTGCCTCAAGCCTCGGGTATTGCTCCGGGAGAGAAGTCCCCGCTGGTGGTGACGGTAACCGAGCCGAATGGCGGTGCATTAGTGACGGAAGGGAAAGGCCACGGAAAGATCCTGTGGAAGGACCTCAAGGCCACGGCAACTGTGGCGATGGTCAACAAGAAAGGCATTGTGTCACTTCCTGCCGATCCCAGAATCAGCGACGGGAAGTTGCCGCATGTCACGATCACGGCGCCCAGCCATCCAGGCATCCAGGCAGAGATCGACATTCCCGTGCGCTATGACTACAACTACACAGCGAATTTCTTTGGCAGCAGCGGCTCCAGCGGTCTCAACGGCACCGATGGCATAGACGGCTCGAGCGGCTCGATGGGCTCCATAGATCCTGATAATCCCTCTGCAGGCGGAGATGGCTCGAACGGAACCAATGGCTCCGATGGCCAGAATGGAGGTTCTGGAGGTGACGGGCCGCCGGTGCATATCCGGGTAGCGCTCCGGTCAGGGAGCCATCCCCTCCTGCAAGTGAGTGTATCTGCTGAGGGGCATGAGACGCTGTTCATGGTAGATCCACAGGGAGGTTCCCTGAAAGTTAGCTCTGCGGGAGGCGCCGGAGGGTCAGGAGGGAGAGGCGGCCGGGGAGGCCGAGGAGGTTCCGGTGGAATTGGAATCCCCAACGGACGAGACGGGAGCAACGGCTCCGATGGAACGAGCGGCTTCGATGGATCGTCGGGGAGAGGCGGGGCAATCTTTGTTACCTACGATCCGCAAGCCAAACCGTTCTTGAACGCGATCCGGCTCTCCAATCAGGGAGGCCCTGCCCCGGTATTTACCGAAGAACCGGTGGGCCCCCTGTGGTGAGCATGGCCGGCAGAAGCGGTCGCGAGATCAATGTTATTTGGTTTTTCGCGGATGGATCTTCAGCGAGCGGCAAGGCAAGCGTTTGGATGGCTTCCAGACATATCCATCGGCTGATGTGGCGCTCTTTAAAGACACGAGTATCGGCCGCGGAGTGCCCTCGCGATATGGATATTTCACCGTGTACTCTGTTCCCGGAAAGAACAAGGCATTCTCTTCACGGCAGGGGATACTTTGAGATTTATGAGCTTGAGCACGCACCAGGGTGCAGTTGAATTCCAATCGCCGGATCGGCAGTTTGCCGGCATTGCGAAAGGTGATAGAGATGCCGTCCACGTCACCCGTGCCGCTGACGAGGGTAACCGGGCAAGTGCCGATTGCATGCGCCAGCGAGACAAAAAAGGCAACCGCTACGGCGAGTTGACCGCCTTTCGACATGCACAAGAAAAATAGCAAATTGAGAAGTAGTCAGCAAATCAGAATTTTGGGCGATGAGTTCTTACGTTGAACGTAACAAGCCTGCGGTCAGGCTGCAGTGGTTTGGTCCATTTTCTGTAGTTCTGGTTTCTGTAATTCCGGCTGGGCAGGCGATGGAGTGCGGCCGGTCATGATCCAGAACAGGTTTTCTACACGTTGTTTGGCTTCATCCAGCGGCAGGGGAGGAATCATGGTAATGGTGGTTCCCAGCAGGAGCGCCAAGTTCTTATAAGAGCGGCGGCACTGCTGCATAAACTCAATGGGATATTCCGGTTTGCGGGCGCGAGCGGCGGCTGGATCGGCATCGAGCAGAAAGGCCACATCCGGACGGGGCACAATCATTTCGAGCAAACGCACATACCAGCGCGTCAGCCGGTTGGCCAGCGGCAGGTTGGCCCATTCATCGTAGATATAGCGGTCAACAATCAGCACCTCGGCCGAGTGCCGGGCGCCGGCCACGACCCGTGCCAGATTGAGCGCATCGACGAAATATAAGCCATGACGAAACAGGCTCAAATACCAGCGACGCACGTTCTTATCGCGCCGCTCTACGGGTTTGCCGGGCGCTCCAATGCCGCGCTCGCTTTTGTACACTTTGTGAACAAAGCTTTCCCGGTGGCTGGAAAAAACCACAACGTCATCCCAAAAGGTCAGCAGCTTGAGGCTATAACCTTGCGCGGAGAGGCGCCTGCGTAAATGTTCGATTTGCGTGCTCTTGCCGGAGCCATCGAGGCCTGAAAAACTCACCAGCAATCCGCGTGTCTTCGTCGTCGTCCTGGGATTCAAATTGCAATCCTCGCATTGGTTTCGTAGTGGAGACGTAGCAAGCTACGTCTCCACGCGGCTTCTTAGTGAATCGCAAAACTCCCGGTTTGAGAACCCGGGGGAGTGCTGGGAGACTTGCGGGAAAGCGCATAGATCGTTCCCATGGCTGCGCCCGCGGCCGCGATAGCGCCTATGCGGATCAACCAGGAGCGCATCTGCCCCTGCTTAGCAGGGGCGATTGCTGTTCCGGCGGGCTTGGAGGCAGCGCCGCCGGCAGTGCGTCCCTGCTGTGCCGCCGCAGCGCCGACTGGCTCGGAGGGTTTCTGCGGCTCAGGATTCTGCGGCAGGCTTTGCGTCTCGATCTGATTGTTCTGCTGCTGCGCCTGAGAGCTGGAATCCATCGGGGTCGCTGCCGGAGCAGTTTCCCCATTCGCGGCCGGCGCTTGCGGCTGATTCTGGTTCTCCGGTGAAACCGGCTGCAGCGGCCCTTGTGACGGATCTACGTTCACGCCATTGACTTGCGTGTTCCCATTTGTCTGCCGCGATGGGCTCTGTTGCGAAGGCTGCGTTGGGGCGTCGCCGGGTTGGGGCTGCTGGGCCTGCGCGTTGGCCGCATCCGAAGAGGGGTTGGGTGATTGCGCCTGCTGAGCGTGAATCAGCTCGGGTGCGCCACAGAGCGCGAAGGCCAGCGTGGCTGCAAGCAATTGTCTGATATTCATTGGGGAACCTCCGAAATTTTCCTTTCCTGCTTCTACTTAGAATCCAGAATGGCATTTGGGGAAATCTGTTCGTTCGAAATTTTCTCTTCCGTCACCGAAGATGCCACCCTCCAGCTTTGCAACTGGAGCAGGCGGTCCACATCTGCATCCTTACTGTGCAAATTGCTGATCCGGTTTTTGAAATAACCCCATAATGTCTTGAAGTTGGTTTGATACCAGCAGCATTGCTCCATATGGGGAGAGAAGCCACACAGCACCCGGAACTGGCGTTGCAGCAGCTTGGGGGAAGCCAGCATGGCCGCGGTGAGGCGATGGTTGCCTTCGAGGATCGTGACCGCGCGCTCTTCATCAACGCCGATCAGCAGCACCGAACTGGTATCGGCTTCCTGGCGCAGGCGGTAGCTGAGAGACTGGATCTTGGCGATAAACCCCTTCACGCTGGGGCCGAAATGATTGCTGCGGATGCGTCCCACAATGTCATGCAGATAAAAACTGCCATCGGCAATCTTTCGCCAATGGGCGCGCGGGAAAACGCGGATCTTCTCCAGGTCCTGAGCTTCTACCTGCACCAGCCACCATTCGGTGTCTGCCGGCAGTTCCCTCCACATATGTCCGCGGCGGCGGAACAGCAGGGCGCGGCGCAGGGCATTTTCCAGTTCGTCGGTCAAATCAGGCTTTAGGACCACACGTTCAAATTTCTCGCGATCATAGTGGAAGTCGGGATGATAGAACTCATTCCTGAGAAATTCGGCTATGACTCCAGCTTCCTCAATACGCTGCAGTTTTTTCATGCCTCCCTCCTCTTCCAAAATGACCAGGCGGCCTGTATCCGCATCCGCAGGAACGGCAGTGAAACCGCGATCAGCATCAACAACATCAACACCAGTTGCACCATGACCACCTGCCCGAGATCGTCATGAAACAGACAAATGCCGGCGATGATCAGCCCACTGAAGGCCAATTGCAACCACGCCGTATTGGCGATTTTTTGCGACATTTCATAGGCCATCAACACCACCGCCAGGGCATACAGCCCGGTCGCTGCCGCGTACAGGCTCAGCAGGTTCTCCAAAGGCGAATTGAAGGCGGCGCCAAAAACCATGTGCATGATGAAATGTGGAATCAAGGAAGTGATTGCGACAAAGCCGCCCGAGATCAACAGCACCACCCCCAAAGGAATGGCCACAATGGAAAAACGTTCGTCCTTTTTCTGCACGTTGGCGGTGATCGGGAACATGGCGCTTACCACCGACCACGCCGCCAGATACAGCACCCGGCCCACCAGCGCGATGGCCGCGTACAACCCCGCCTGGTGTGGGGAAAAGAAGTGCTTGACCAGCACAATATCAATGTTGTTGATCAGCACCTGGCCTATAAAAAAGACAATGGCCTGCATCCCCTCGGGGACCGAAGCAGGAATGAAGGCCCCTTGGCCAACGGGCATATCCCGAGAGCGTAATTCCGGGGTCAAGGGAGGCAGAAAATAAGCGGCCATCACCGATAATGCCAGGGCCCCAATGGCTCCCAGGACGGCGTTCCCCATGCTTGTGCGCAACAGTAATTCAATGAACATTACCGACCCGACAAACTTCACTCCCGCTTCCAGCAGAAAGTTAGAGGTAAGCCGGGGGAATGCGCATTGCCCCTGCATGGCTCCGCGCCGGACCCCGAGCGGTATGTAGAACCATATTCCCAAAGCCAGCAGAAGCAGGATGGAACGGGTTGGCAGATTCAAGTACTGGGTCAGCTCTCCGCTGTAAAACACCAGCCCCAGGGCCACAACGGAAGATACAAGCCATGCCAGTTTGTGCAAGTTGCGGACCACAATCCACTTGCCGTGCATGGATTCATTGCGGGCTACGAATTTCGCGCACACCAGTTGAAACGCCAGAGTGATGGCTGAAGTAAGCATCAGCAGCGTCATGGCAACGCTGACATGGCCAAAATTCGTAGGGCCGAGCAGCCGGGCGGTCACCATGTTGTAGGCAAAGTTCACGCCGCTGACCAGAGCTGAGCCCAGCAGCATGATCATGCTGCCGCTCAAAATCCGGACGTGGGCATGATCGCTGCGCAATGCAGAAACAACCTGCCGCCACAAGTTCCGCCTCAGGGGCGGAGCAACAGCCAGCGTTTCCGGTGCGGAAACCATCACGCAGCCTTCTCCGTGGAAGTCCCGTTGTTGCTTGCAGCCGGAGCGGGAAAGCGCAGAGTGTTGGGCAGAAAGCAACTGAAGCTGCGCGTGGCATCGGTTGAGTTGTCATACATCTCAAACAGCCGCCCCGTGCGAGTGAGCTCCAGCACCGCCGCTGCCTGGGGAGAAACCGAGGCGAGCTTCACGTCTCCATCGCGCTTCATTGCCTGGCTCACGCAATAGAGCAGCATTTCCACGCCCGCGGTATCCATTTGCCGCACATGCGAGAAATCAAAGACCACCTGCGGACGGTCGCTCTCCAAAAAGGGACGCACTTCGTTCAACAGTTTGCGCGCCTGCACCCGGTTCAACTGTTCAGGTACGCGTTTCACCACCACTGGACGGCTCTTGGTTCTATTGGTCTCCACCATACCTCCTCACGATAATCAGTTGGTTTTCGAAAGCGGCAGAAGAGGGCGCCTGTAGCCTCTCCCGTTCCGTGCGCCTTTCTTCCACCTCGGCTGCGCCCTGCAGCGCCGAGGGCAGGGTACGCATCCCAGCCACCTCATCTGCGGGCCGCGGCTGGCGCCGAGGCGCAAAAATGCCGCGAATCATTTCGATAGGCACAAACCTGGCAAAAAGAGCGGCGGTCTCCAACGCGCGGCGCGAAGCGCTGGCCGATCTCAACCCCAGCAGCTTGCGATCTGCAATTTCTACTTCGACGTTGCGCTCCAGACTCGCCAGCCGGCTGAAGCCAGCCACGGAATTTGCCAGTTCCAGAGCGGCGCCTACATAGCTGTAAGGAAGCACGCTGGAAGCTTCAACGATGGTTCCGCAATCGATTTCCGCGTGATGGCCGATGGAAGAAGCACGGGTGATGACGGCGGCAGCGCGGATTTTTGAATGCGCGCCCAGGAAGACAGGCGCAACCAGCCGCGCTCCTCGTTCGATGCGGGCGCCGTGACCCGCCCAGATGCCGGGACGAATTTCCTCTCCCGCCGGGCGCAGTTCGGTGCGGTGCAAGAGCACATCGTGGGTCAACTGCCTGAAGTCGCGGATATCGCGCATGCGATTGACCACGCCAGTAAAAAAATACTGCGCCGGCGGCTGGTGAAATTGGCTCAGCCGGTGACGAAACATGTAGGCGGCGGCGTTGCGCCGGGAGGTGCAGATCGCCACCAGATCGACGCCGCTCGATTCGTCACACAGCAAACTTACCTGCGCCGTGCGGTCCAGATGAAACTGCAGGAAGTGATCGTAGTTCACTTCCACATACGCCCCCAGACGCTGCACCAGCACCATTTCAGCGCCTGCCTGGGCAAAATCATTGAAGACGGCCTCGCATGTGCTCCAGAGATTTTCCCGATCCACCATGTGACGGCGTACGGGCTGCTGGGGAGAGCATGCGCTGTGATCGAAACTGCTGTCGCAGACAACCGCGATGTCTTCGATACCGAAGCGGCGAAGACGGCCGGTCACATGTTCCAACAGGCTCTTGCCGGCGATGTCGAGCAATGCCAGGGGCATGCCGGCAAAGCGTTCTTCTGTTGGCGCCTCAGGAGGCGCGATCATTAATATGGCCCTTACATCCATAGTTGCCATCCTGGTGACGCCGCACGGAAGAAACTGGAGCGCGATGGAATCCATGCCGGCAGGCGGCGAAAGCGTGACAGGGGTTCCAAAGCTTTGGAGCGTTGATATATGTCAAAGGAGCGCACGTACTGGCGCACCACCTGTGGCATGGTCATGCGCAAAGCGGCGGAAAAATTCTGTTCTGCCATCTCGCGCTGCAGTTGCGAGTCGCGCAGCAGGCGGAGAATTTCATCCGCCATGCTCTGCGGCCTGTTAAGGTCGCAAAAATTAATGGCCAGGTTCTCGTCTTCCGCCATGGAGCGGAAATCGGGAATATCGGAAGAAATAATAGGAACGCCGTATTGGCATGCCAGGTGGGCCACTCCGCTGGCGCCGGTGGCCGAGTGATAGGGCATGACCAGAGCGCTGGCTGTGCCAAACAGTTCGGGAATCTTTTCTTCGGCGACGTAGCCGGTAAATTCCATGTTGGGACAATCACCGTAGCGTTTCGCCATCGATTCCACGTAGCCAGCCGCCATAGGATGATCGGAGCCGGCAATCACCAGGCGCGCCTGTGGCATTTGCGGAGCCAGCCGGAAAAAAGCTTCGATCAACTGTTCCAGCCGTTTGTAAGTCCCCCATTTGCCGAAGGCGAGAATGCGGTGCTCGGGATTGCCACGCCGGCTGAAATCGGGATACTCCGGCCGCGCTGAAAAGATGCCATGCGCCCGGAAGTGCACGTTTTCTCCCCGGTATTTTTCAATCAGGGTGCGACGGTAAGCGGGCAGCAGGACCGAAACAGAATTGGCCATCAACAACAAACGGGTGGCCACGTTGCCCGCCAGGCGGTAAAGGCGGGGAAAATGCACATTGGCGTCTTCCAGATTGATGTTGTCCATGAGATGGTGCAAGGTGACGTGGGTATAGCAGCCCGCAATCCGAGTCAGCACAGGAGCGGTCAATCCGCTGAAGGCGGCTACGGGAGTATCCCCAAAAGAAGAAAACAGCAGGTTAAACCAGAGAACATCGGGCTTAAACCGCCGAACCGCCTGTAAGAGGCGGATGGGAGTGAAATGACTGTTAAAGCGCCAAACACGCTGGACGTCAAAATTCTCCAGCTCCTGTCCGTCCTGGCCGGAGTCGAGCTGGTCAGCCAGGATGATGAGGCTGCTCAAGGAATCCTGCTGCAGCTCTCGCGCGATATGGAAACCGTACTCATTCAGTCCCCGCCGGCTAGGCGGAAACGCACTTACCAAACAAATTTTCATGGGGCCCCTCTGGCACTAAAAGAGCGTCAGACGCACTACCGGTCGTAAGAACGTCTGGCCGCGGCCAGCAAAATTTAAAAACTTTTGTTGCTCGATTCCAATCGAAAACCTTAATGGGTATTCGACTGGAATTTCTCCCGTTCCATCATTCATATTGCGATGAACGGGCTTTGAATAAGAGATGTAGAATCCACCTTGCACGTTGTCATAGGTATGAAAACCTTCTCCCCGCGCTAAGGCAACCTGACCATCGAGCGACCATCTTGGGGTGGGATTGAATTCAATCTCTCCCCCCGGCCGCAACGCCTGCGCCGCTGCGAACTGGAAATCCTGCACCCGCCACGAACGGATGTATTCGCCCAGCGCCGTTACTTTCAACTTCTCTCCGAATTTACGTTGCACCCCGAGGTAGCTCGAAGTGGTAAAAAATTCACGAATCAGGGGATTGAATTGCAGGTCGCGGACGTAATATCCCGTGACCAGGGCCGTCTTCCCCCACGGACGTCCCACAATAAACTCAAGTTTTGCGCCATTGTCTTTGGAATTCAGTTTCTGTTCGGTAAACGGCCCCGACTCGTGGAAGGCAAAGCCCCGGACCGCGAGCCAATTTCCGAAGGAACTGGTATTGACATACAAAAATTCGCGAAGCAAGTTTTGGTTCATCTCGACAGCGGATTGTTGGTCAAAACTGTCGCGCCGCCATGTATATTGCACGCCAGCATCGAAGTTGATGGAGGCATTGCCCAGGCGCAAGGTGGGCGCAACGCCAAAATTCCAGGTGTAATCGTGCGTATCGCGGCGAATGATGAGGGCATCGCTGGGAATGGAGGTAACGCCGCGCGCATCGCGGATCTGGAACATGGCATGCATGGGCGGCAGACCATTTTCGTGAAAATGAAACACATTGGTCAGCATGGTCTGGGTGGAAGCTCGCGGCGTGGGCAATAATCCTGTACCCAGGGCGTTGAACAGCTTGGCATCAATCTGATAAAGCGTCGGATCGTCGAAAATAGGCTCGGTGGAAAGACCAGAGAGCAGGCTGACGTGGTCGCCCAGCCGCAGCCCTTCCGCCCCAGCGACATCTATCAATTCGGTTTCGGCGACTTCGTCGCTGTCTCCTGCCAGTTGATTGGCGCGGGCAAATGACGCCAGGGCGTGCGCGTTGTCCCCGCGATGACGATACACATTTCCCATGGCCATCGCGTAGTCGTAACTATCGGCATAATCGGCGGAATTGCCCAGGCTGGCCAACTCAGCTTCCGCCTGCCGGTCATTTCCCTGGGCGAGATAGGCATTGGCGAGTCCAACCGCTGCCGATTCGTCACTGGCCCCGGCCTGCCGCGCTTTGGCGAAATAACGTTCGGCCAGATCAAAATCCTGGGTCCCCAGAAAAATATTGGCGGCTTCAACCAGGTCGTCTGCCGTCACCGGCGAGGCCTCTCCCACGCGCGCTTCGGCAAAAGCCAAGGCAACTTGCTGGCGGGCGTCATCCCACTTGCCTTCGCGCACAAACAGCCTGGCAATCGAGAGCCGCGCTTCCACTCGATCGGCATCGGGGGCCTCAAGAGAGCGCGCGAAACGCTCCATAGCGGCATCACGGTCGCCCAGCGCCAGCAGTGCGTCGCCGGTGTCTAGCAGGATGGCGGAAGAGTTATGGTCTTCTTCCTCGGCCGCCTTGACGTAACGCATGGTCTCATCGCGCTTGCGCAGGTACGCATAGTTGTGCGCCATCTCGGCATAGACATGGGAGCGGTCTTCGAGATCGAGCCGCATCATGTCATTTAAGACCGCGATCGCCTGCGTGTAGTGCCGCATGTGGTACAACGTATCGGCCAGGGCCAGATGCAGGCTCTCGTCATCGGGGGCGTACTTTACCGCGGCGCGATATTCCTTCTCCGCGTTGACCAGGGAGCGCATCTGCCGATAAGCCGTAGCGCGCGCCAGATGTATGGCGCCCGACTCTCCCATCAACTTCTGTGCCGCGTTGGCCTGCTCAAGCGCATCTTTCCCCCGCAGCAGTTGCAGGTCGGCGAAAGAAAGCCCCAGCAGCGCAATTCCGTTATTGGGATTCAATTGCAACGCCTGATGGAAATCACCAACCGCCTGCTGCGCCTCTTGCAGATCGTTTTCCACATAACCGCGGTTGACGTAGGCTTCCACCATCTTGGGATCGCGTTCGATGGCGCGGGTATAGTCATCGGCCGCCTGGTCGAGCAGTTGCGACTGCTTGTGCACGTGCCCGGTCAACAGCGGGAAATTCGGCTCTTTGGGCAGGATGTTTTCGTAATGCGTGGTCAGGGCAAGCACGTCGTCGTAGCGGCCCAGGTCATAGAGCGCGTAGCCCAGATACACGGAAGCGTTGCGGTCTTTGGGCAGCTTCTGCAGCACCTGGTAGCCAAGCCGGGCTGATTCCTGGTATTTCCCGATATGGAACAAGTAGCGCTCACGCTCGCGCATCATGCGTGGATCGTCGTTCATCGCTCCGGTTGCCCGTTGCACCCAAACCCCTGCCAGGGCAAACTTGCGCGCCTCGATGGCGGCGTTGGTGGCGTTGGCTACGACCACCGCATTTTGTGGGGCATGCTTGTAGGCGTTTTCGTAAGCCGCATTGGCTTTATCGAAATCACCGGTGGCGGTGAACAAGTCGCCCAAAGCCAGATAGGCGACATAATCATTAGGATAGGCTGCCGCCAGCTGATTGAAGTATTGTTCGGCTAATTTGTTGTCTCCGGCATCCCGCGCCAGGTATCCCATGCCTTCCAGGGCATAACGGTTTCGCGGCTCTTTGCTCAGGACGCCGGCATACATTTTGCGCGCTTCATCTTTGCGGTCGGTTTTCCACAGCAGCGTCGCGTATTCCAGCGGAACATTGATGTTATTAGGATCGATGCTCATCGCCTGCTTCAGGTCGGCCTCGGCGCTGGCCGCATCGCCAAAAGCCGCTTCCAGCGAAGCTCGCACCCGCAGGAACTCAGCCTGTGCCGGGCCTTCGGCATGAATGCTCTTCATGGCGTCTTCGGCGATGGCGATCTGCCGCTTGGCGCTGGCCTCATCACCCGCGTCCTTATAAAGCTCGGCCAGATTCAACCGCAGGAGCACGGGAAAAAGCTCGCCTTCGGGGGGCGTACCCTGGGGAAGATGCGCCAGCGCAAAGTTGTAATCCCGGATGGCGTCTTGCGTCCGGTTTTGCAGCCGGGCTTCATTGGCACGCAGGGCATGCAGGCGGTAATGGTTTTCGTCGAGAGCGGCGGCGCGCTGCAGGAAGACGTTGGCTTGATCAAAATCGGCCAGCGCAATCTGCATCTGCGCGGCATTCAACTGCATGTTGATGTTCCCGCGCTCGGCGTTGGCGGCGCGGGCGTAGTAAGCGGCGGCTTCTTTATTATCACCGGCCAGTTCGTAGGTATAACCCAGGTCGCCGAGGATCTCAGGCGTCATGCGCGGCGCGCTCTTGAGGGTGGCAATCGAGCCGGCATAGTCGTGGTCTTCACGCTGGAAGTTGGCGACCGCGCGGAAGATCTCGATATTCTTTGGATCGCGTTTGCGTGCCCGATCCAGCATCTCTTTGGCCCGCGGCAGATCTTTCAGGCGCATATAAGCGGTTGCTATCAACAGTTCAGTATGGGCTGAAGGCTTCTTGGCTTCGCCTCGCTGCAGCAGTTCCAAACCGTGCTGAATGTCGTTGCCGCGAATGTAAAGCTCGCCCAACATCAGCAGGTCATCCATGCGGTCGGGATGCGCGCTGATCACCTCATTCAACAATTGTTTGGCCTCGTCGGTCTTGCCGGCCCGGGCATAAGTTTGGGCCAGGCCTGACATGCCGTCGGGAGACCCCGGCGTAATCTTGAGTCCATTGAAATAGGCGTCGATGGAGGTCTGATATTTTCCCGCCAGACGTGAGGTGTATCCCAGCAGAAACCACAGCTTGGCATTTTGCGGCGCCGCCTGCACCGCGCGTTCCGCATAGTTTTCCGCGGCTGCGTAGTTGCCCTTGTGTAAAGCCTGTTCCGCGGCGCGGGCAACGCGTCCCAGTTCGATGCTGTTTCCCCAGCCGATCCCTTCGGAAGAAGATTGTGGGGCAGAGGAGGAAGAAGATTTGCTTTTCCCCTTGCGCGCCTGGCCAGGGGCATTGGGACTGGATTGCGCCGGTTGATTACCGATCTCAAATGTCTGCGCTCTGAGCGCAGGAACAACTCCGGCGGCAAACACCGCTGCCAGCAGAAAAAATAAAAATCTCTTGGGAACAGTTGTAACTGTGGGATTACTCATGGTGGGGAACATGATCCGATTTGGAGTATGCGAACGCAGAAACACTCGCACGTTACGTTCCAATCGGCAACACTCCTTTCTGAAGGCAACATTTACGTCGCGGTCAACTAAAAGGCAGCAGCTCTGCCCCAACAGAGCATTCAGATGCAATCTATTGAGCGCGTGGTGCCCACTCTGAAAGTTAACTGTTGATGAACCTGCACAACTGATTTTTGGGCAAACCTGCAGCCCTCATCCGGAATCAAAACACCTGCTGGATTAATTGGGAGGATTACCTTGAGCCTCAGTTCCCCGACTCCCCGCCTCAGCGGCGTTCTTCCGCTGAGCTGGATCGTTCTTCTTGCGCTTGCTGTCCACGGCCCTTTGCTGCTGATGCAATTGCCGCTGGGCTCCTATGACGCTAATACCCACATTTTTTTTGCTTCGCACTACGCTCAGCATTGGTTTAATCCCTGGAATGAAAAGTGGTACGCGGGATTTTCACAAACTACCTACCCGCCGCTGGTCCACCAGTGGATTGCCCTTTTCTCGCACCTCATCGGCCTGACCCTTTCTTACATGCTGGTGCAACTGATTGGAATCGTGCTGCTGGTGATTGGCGTCTATCGCTTTGCCAGCCTCTGGGTGAGCGAACGCGCCGCCACCTATGCCGCCGTAGGCGCGATATTTTTGGGATCGCTGGCCATGCTGGTCTACCAGTCGGGCCAGTTGCCCACTACTTTCTCCGCGGCGCTGATCTTGAATGCGGTCCCTTATTTCTATCGCTGGCTTCGTGACACGAGTTTTTCAGCATTTCTGAAAGGTGTGGCCCTGGCCGTGGCCGCTGCCGCCGCCCACCACGTGACCTTGCTCTTCGGCACCGTGCTCTTTTTTCTGCCTGTGCTTTGGCTGGGGCTTCTGGACCGGAAAACCGAGGATGGCGAAGAACGGGCCTCTTTCCCTGGCGTGATAGCGCGCGCGGCAATCTTTGCCATGGTCGCGGGCGGTCTGGTTCTGGTAGTGCTGGCGCCTTATTGGCTCGCCCTGCGGGAAAATCCAATTACACAGATGCCTATTCCGCATGGCAGCCGCGACAACTATATTTTGAACCCCATCAGCGGCATCAACTTTTGGGTGATCCCCATGGGCGCTCTGATTCTGGCATTGCCCTGGATTTTCCTCCGCGGCGGGAGCGAGCGCCGGCTGCGTCCGTTGTTTGTGGCCTGGTATCTTACAACCTTACTGGGATTGGGAGGCACGACGCCTGTAGCGAGAGTGCTGCTGGGACGCGCCTACCAGGTGTTGACCTTCGAGCGCTTCACCTTCTGGGCCACGCTCATGGCGCTGCCGATTGTCGCGGCGCTGGCCGATGAGTTGGTGGCCCGCTATAAGATGAAGGCCGCGGTACCGTTATGGATCGCAGCCGTAGCTACTTTTTCTATGTCGGTGGCCTGGACGGTCTTCCGCCCTATCAACGGCTCGCCCTTCAAGGTGGATGAGGTCATCAACTTTCTGAATCGTGATGAGCACGCAAAGTTCCGCTATCTCACGCTGGGCTTCGGTTACAACTTCTCCAAAGTCGCAGCCGAGTCTAAGGCCGACAGCATTGATGGCGATTACAACTCCGCCCGGCTTCTGCCCGAGCTGACCGCTTATGGCTCCGGCCAGCTCTATAACTCCAAGTATTATGGCGCGGCCGGCATGGAATCGTTGCGCGCCGTGCTCAAGCACGCCAACCAATATGGATTGAAATATGTCTTCGTGCGCGACCGCTTCTACGAGCCGCTGCTGGCATTCGCCGGATGGCGGCAGGTGGAAACCTACGATAACGGGATCATAACTTTGTGGAGCAAGGAAGATGTGCCTCCAGCACACCCAGTGGAATCGCCGATGGTCCCTGCGGCGTGGCAGGGCGTGGAGTGGGGCACGCTGCCGCTGGCCAGTAGCCTGCTCGCTCTGCTGCTGGTGATCATGCTGCCGGAACGCCGCCGGCTGGCCGAGACTGTGGAGTTTCCGTCGCCGGCTGAAACTGAAACTGCCCTGCGGGAGGCCAACTGATGAGCCGCACATTCCCTGTCATCCTGATTGTTCTTGCTGTCGTGCTGGTGGCCTTTGCCACCATCAGTCCGAGCACCCTGACCTCGGCCAAATCGCCCGACCAGGCGGTACACTCGCTCTTTGAGAGAGCGAAAAGCCGCGACTGGAAGAGCGCCTTCTCCTATGTGGCGCCGATCAGCAACATCGACGAAAGCGCCTTCACCCGCGACTTGAACGGCAGCGACGGCAGCCTGCGAACCTATTCCAGCCTGCAGGATATAAACACCAAAACTTTGAAAGAGAGCGATAACGACGCCACCGTGCGCGCTGACCTGGAGTGGTCTTCCGCCGTGGGCGCATTGTATGAAACCCGCGACCTGCAGGTGGTGAAAGATGAGAACGGATGGAAGGTGGTCTGGCCGCAGGAGAAGCAGCCCAATCTTCCACCACAGGTAATTCCGGTGAACTACCTGCGCTGGGACATCGTGCATCGTGGCAACGACGAAGACTGGGGCGCGCAAAATGTGGAAGCGCCGCGGGTACGCATCATTTCCATGAATGCGATTGAGCACGATGGCGGCGTTATGGTGCTGGGAGAGATTGAGAACGAAGACACTGTACCCGGCTTTATTTCCGTGAGCGCCACTTTGCTGGGCAAAGACGGCGGCGACCTGGGCGAAGAGAGCAGCTTCGACAAGATCTCGCATACCCTGCTGCCCAAAGAGGTTTCGCCATTCCGCATCGATTTTCCCAGTGTGAAACTGGCTGACGTGAAGAGCGTGCGCATGCAGCCGAACGCTCTGCTGGTGCCGGCCTCGGCCGATCCGGTGATTGCGGTACAGCACCAGCGCATTGAGACCGACGCGCGCGGGCATCATGTCCTGAAGGGCGAACTGCTCAACGAGAGCGGCGAGACGGTCAACATTCCGCACGTGCTGGCCACCTACTATGACAACTCGGGCCGCGTGGTCTGGGTGTCTGACGGTTATGCCGAGCAGGCGCTTCTGCCGCAGACCCCGGTACCGTTCGCGGTTGATGTGCGCGACGACCTGGCCGGCAACGTCCAGAGCTACCGCGTCACGGTCAACAACTACACCCTCGACAGGCAGCAATAACCATGCGCAAAATTTGTTACATACTTCTGACCTTCGCCGTGTGCTGGTTCGCCGCTTATGTGGCACATGCCCAAACGAGAGACTTGAAAATTCCCGATCAGGTCTCAGCCGGCAAGGGATTCACGATTCCCACCTCGGGATCGGGTGATGCGACTTTTTATCTTGTGGGCCCAGGCGGCGCTAGCAAACGCGCCATCCACCTCGGCGATGAAGTCAAAGTCGCCCCGGAAGAGACCCGCACCGCCGGACGTTACATCGCCGTGTTGCGCGCGGGCGGAGAAAACACCAGCAAGACTTTTTTTGTCACGCCCGATAAGCCTGCGGCGCTGAATTTTCTGGCGCGTCCCTCGCGCGTGCCCGCGGACAAACAGGATGCCATCAGCGGGGTGGCGTTCGTCTTTGACGGCTACAAAAACCTGGTGCTGGCTCCGGCGCCGGTGAACTTTTCGCTTTCCCTCGACCAAAGCGCGCCTGCCGTACGCAGCGTTCCTACCAAAGACGGAATCGCCTGGACGCAGATGAACTCCGGACGCTCGCAGGGCGCCGCCCAATTTGTGGCCGGCCTGCCTGCGACCGATGTTGCAGTCCGGCGTGTAGTACAGCAGGTTGCCGGCGATGCCTGCGACCTGCACATGAAAGCGCAGAATACCGGCAAAGCCATCGTGGTGGAAACCGACCCCATACGTGATTGCGCGGGTAACGCGGTTCCTGACGGCACCATCGTCACCTTCACCGAAGTCGACAACCACGGCCGCAGCACTGTGGACGCGCGCGTGAAACGCGACATCGCCCGCGCCGAGCTGCCTCTCTCTGAAGATGCGACCATCTCCGCAGCTACAGGCGTTGTGCTGGGGAATGAGGTCCACATCGGGAATGGCGCGGCAGGAGGAGAACGATAATGCTCGACCAGTTTATGAATCGAATCATTCTTCCCTGCACCCGCACTCTATGGATTCTTGCCGCCAGCTTCGCGCCTTTCGTTTTGCCAGTGCTGGCTGACAACACTCCTCCGGGAGTTCAACTCTCGACCAGCCATGCCACGCCGCGCGAGGTGGAAGATACAACGCAGAAAGCCATTGTCCGCGACTACTCCGCGGCATGGAGCGCATTGACGGAGGCCCTGGTGAATAACGATACCGGAGCCCTGGATTCCGCCTTCACCGGCATCGCCCACGACCAATTCGCCGCCCGCGTGCGCGACCAGTTGAAGACCGGCCTGAGCACGCAGATCATCGACCGCGCCCATAACCTTGATGCCGTGTTTTACTCGCCGGAAGGCTCCGCCATGGAGCTGCGCGACACCGCTCAGGTTGAAATCCAGGTGATGGATGGCGGCAAGGTGATCCACTCCGAGCAAACCACGTTGCATTACGTGGTCCTGATGACCGTAGCAGAAGACCGATGGAAAGTGCGGGTACTGCAATCGGTGCCTTAAAGGCGCGCCAGATAACTTCTAAAGAGATTACTTTCTCGCGGCGATTACTCGCGGTATTCCCTGCAGATCGTTGACGGTGCGAAGCTCGCTCCAGGCCGGCAACAACTGGCGTACAGGCTCTTCGATGGAGTATCCAATTTCCATGACCAGCCAACCGCCATGGCGCAGGGCTTCATGCGCCTGCGGAATCAGCCGCTGATAAATTTCCATGCCGGTTTCCCCGCCGAAGACCGCCACTTTGGGCTCGAACTCGCGGACCTCGCGCTGGGTTTTTTCCGGCTCGGCCTCGCTTACGTAGGGCGGATTGGAAACCACAAAATCGAATTGCTCCGCGGACAGGCGCTGCATCAGGTCGGCGTGATGAAAATGGATTTGTTCGGCGAATCCCAGGCGGGCGGCATTGGCGCGGGCTATCTCCAGGGCTTCGGCAGAAATGTCTGTGGCGTGAATTTCTGCGGAGGCGAACTCGCTGGCCAATGCGATGGCGATGCAGCCGGAACCCGTGCCTACGTCAATCATTTTCAAATTTTCTTTTGCCGCTGAATTTTCTGTCAGTTCCAAAACGGTCTCGATGACGTGCTCGGTTTCCGGGCGTGGAATAAGTACTGCCGGCGAAACCAGCAGATCGAGCCCCCAGAACTCCTGGTGTCCGGTAATGTATTGCGCGGGCTTGCCGGTAGCGCGCTCGGCGATGTAGCCGGCAAAACGGCCCTCTTCGTCGGCGCTTAATTCACGCTCGGGATGGGCGTAGAGATAGGCGCGGTCGCAGCCCAGGGCGAACATCATCAGGGTTTCGGCGTTCAGACGCGGCGAGCCCACGCTGTTAGCGGTGAGATGTTCGATGGCTGAGCTGATGGCTGCTTTTAAGAGCATCGGGGAGATTTACGGTTTTTGATTTACGATTTGACAAATTAGAAGCTGGCCAAATCGTCTATCGTAACTCGTTAATCGTAAATCAATCGGCTGCGCTGGCGCCGTTTTCGCTGCCTTTGAGTTTTTCTGTCTGGTAGTGGGTGGTCAGGGCATCAATGAAGGGTTGCAGCTTGCCATCCATCACGTCGGTCAACTGGTGCATGGTCATGCCGATGCGGTGGTCGGTCACGCGGTTCTGGGGAAAGTTGTAGGTTCGGATTTTTTCGCTGCGGTCGCCGCTTCCCACCATGGCCCGGCGCTCTTTGGCCAGCGCCGCCTGCTGCTTTTCCTGCTCCATCTCATAGAGCCGGGCGCGCAGCACCCGCATGCCTTTTTCGCGGTTCTTGATCTGCGATTTTTCGTCCTGGCAGCTCACAACGGTGTTGGTGGGTATGTGGGTGATACGGACGGCGGAATAGGTAGTATTGACCGACTGGCCGCCCGGGCCTGAAGAGCAGAAGGTATCAATACGGAGGTCTTTGGCTTCAATCTTGATGTCAACTTCTTCGGCTTCGGGCAGCACGGCTACCGTAATCGCTGAAGTATGCACCCGGCCCTGCTGTTCCGTTTGGGGAACGCGCTGCACACGGTGCACGCCGCTCTCATATTTTAACTGCGAGTAAACCCGCTGGCCCTCGATGAGGGCAATCACTTCTTTCAGCCCGCCCACGCCGGATTCGGAAGTAGAAAGCACTTCTACCTTCCAGCGCTTGCCCTCGGCAAAGCGTGTATACATGCGAAAGACTTCTGCGGCAAAGAGCGTGGCTTCGTCTCCGCCGGTGCCGGCGCGAATTTCAAGCACGATATTTTTTTCGTCGTTGGGATCTTTGGGGATGAGCAGGAACTTCAGCTCTTCTTCCACGCGGGTCAACCGCTGCTCGAGGCTGGCCAGCTCTTCCTGGGCGTAGGTGCGCATCTCAGGATCGTCCTCGCCGGCAACCATGGCCTTGCTTTCGTCAATGCCGCGCTTGAGGTCTTTGAACTCGCGGAACTTTTCGACCACGGGCACAAGCTCGCTGTGCGCCTTGGCAGTCTTCTGGTATTTCGCCGAGTCGTTGATGATCTCGGGCGACGCCAGCGCCTGCGTAAGCTCGTCGTAGCGGGCCTCGATTTGTTGTAAGCGGTCAAACATTAAAAGCAGTTCTCAGTTGTCGGTTCTCAGTTCTCAGTAATGGATATCGTTCTCCCGTTAGTCACAAGAAATTCCCGGCACGCGGGGTCAAATGTTCCGACACCCGCGAATCACATGCGACCGCTAGGCTATGACGAGCTCTCCACCGCGGGTTTTTTCCAGCTCCATGGCCTCGTTCAAGGCGCGGATGGCGCACTCTACCTGGGCATCGGCCGGGGGTTGCGTGGTGATACGCTGCAGCCACATGCCGGGCCGCGTCAGCAGCAGGAAGAGGGCAGAGCCGGCGTGGCGCAAACCGCCGCCGGCGGCGCGGCGCTGCAGCTTGCCGGCAAAGCGGATCATCTCGTAAGAGAGCGCAGCAATCACCGGCAGCAGGGCAATACGGATCCCAAAACGGGCCCAGAACGTGGTCACCGGGATCACGGTATAAACCGCGATCGAGATCAACATCACGGTCATCAGGAAGCTGGTTCCGCAACGCGGATGATAGGTCGAATATTGCTGCACGTTTCCCGAGGTCAGGTCTTTGCCGTCTTCAAAGGCGAACACTGTCTTGTGCTCGGAGCCGTGATATTCGAAGACGCGGTGAATATCTTTGAAGCGCGAAATCCCCCAGATGAAAAACAGGAACAGGGCGATGCGAATGACGCCATCCACAAGGTTAAAGGCGATCTGGCCGGAGAAAACGGCAAAGTGCCGCTTGAGCTCGGTGGCTGCCACCAAGGGCACAAACTTATACATGAAGATGAAGAATGCCAGTGAAAACAGGCCGTTGACGGCGGCCATCCACCCGCTGATTTCCAGTTTCTTTCCCGGCTGCTCGCCCTCTTCTGCAGGAAGATCGAGCGCCACATTGGCGGAAAACTTCAGGGCGCGGAAGCCCAGGCTCATGGCCTGTCCCAGGGTGGCGATTCCGCGGACGAGCGGCCAGCCTACCCACTTGTGCTTCTCGGAAAGGCGGTCGAGCGGCTCGCGATGCACCACCACTTCACCCGATGGGTTGCGCACGGCAATTCCCCAGGCATGAGGCGTGCGCATCATTACACCCTCCATCACAGCCTGACCGCCAACCAGGGTCTCTTCGCCGCTTTCGAGGGCGGGGAGAAGCTGGAGCGTCATAAAAAAACGCACAAGAGTGGATAGATATTTCAGCATATACACAGATTAGATGAGACCAGGCGGTAAGATGACACAGCGATTTTGGCCCGTCTCGGCTGTATTATCGCATTTTTTATGTGAAAAGTACTCAGTACACGGGTACTCAGCATCAATATACTGGATTCAACTATGGCGAATCCGGTTATCGTTTTGGACTACGACCCCAACTGGCCGGGAGTGTTTCAGTCCCTTCGCAAGCAGATCGCAGATGCGTTAGGTGGCATGGCGGCGGCCATTGAGCACGTAGGCAGCACTGCCGTTCCCGATCTGGCAGCAAAGCCTATCATTGACATCGATGTGCTTTTGGCATCGGAGATGATGCTTCCCGCAACTATCGAGCGCCTCGCCAGCCTGGGTTATATCCATCGGGGAAACCTGGGCATCCCCGAGCGCGAGGCTTTCTATGCTCCCGCCAACGATCCTCCACATCACCTTTACGTTTGTCCACCAGGCAGCGCCGAGTTTCGACGACACATGGCGTTCCGAGATTATCTCCGCACTCACCCCAACGATGCCAAAATCTACGCCGGCCTGAAGATCGCCCTGGCCCAGCGCTTCTGCGAAGACCGGTCTGCGTACAACGCCGCAAAGACTGAGTTTGTGCTGGAACTGACCCAGCGGGCAATTGCTGCTCAGAAAAAGTGATGTATGCAGTCATTCTCTCAAACTGCGGATTCCATCGCCTGGACCAGCAAGAAACTGGAAAAAGTTTCCCTGTTGGCCGAATACCTCAGCGCAAAGCCCGTGACTGAAGCCGCTCTGGCGGCGATCTTTTTTTCGGGGCGGCCGTTCCCTGCTTACGAAGAGACCACATTGCAGGCCGGTGGGGCGCTGCTGTGGCGTCTAGCGGCGGAAATTGCCGGGGTGAGAGAAAACGAACTGAGCGACGTCTACCGGCGCCACGGCGACCTGGGAGACGCTGTGGAAGAGGTTTTTAATCCCCGTAAAAGCAAAACGGTGACGCCCGAAATTTCTGTGGCCGAACTGGCGGAATCCTTTCGCACGATCGCCGCCGCCCGCGGTCCGGCGGCGAAATCCGCAATTCTTCGTCCGCTGCTGGAGCGCGCCTCTGCCGGGGGAGCTAAATACATTATCAAGATCATCCTGGGCGACTTGCGCATTGGCTTGAAAGAAAGCCTGGTGGAAGAGGCGATTGCAAAAGCTTTTGGCGTGAATGTAAAAGATGTCCAGCGCGCCAACATGATGCTGGGCGATATCGGAGAAACCCTGCGGCTGGCGGCCGCGCACAAACTGGAAGAAGCCCGCATGCGGCTCTTTCATCCTATCGGCTTCATGCTGGCCAGTCCGGTGGAATCGGCCGAAGAAGCATTTGAAGCTTACGGCAGCGCGGTGCAATTCTCAGTTGAGGACAAGTACGACGGCATCCGCGCCCAGGCGCACATCGGCAACAAGGACGGACACCGCGCCGTGCGCATCTTCTCGCGCACTCGCGACGACGTCACCGAGAGCTTTCCCGAATTGGTACAACCTCTTGCGTCACTGCAGGGCGAACTGGTCCTCGATGGCGAGATCGTCGCCTGGGAGCCGTTGAGCGATGCCGCCGGACGCGCCATGCCCTTCTCTGAATTGCAAAAGCGGCTGGGAAGAAAGAAAGTAGCTGCTGCCCTGCTCACCAGTGTGCCGGTGGCGTACCTGGCGTTTGACATCCTGTACTGTGAAGGCGAGCTGTTGATCGATCGGCCTTTGCGCGAGCGCTACGGCCTGCTCACCTCGCGGCTGGCGCTGACGCGGAACTATGAGCAACTCGCCACTATCGATCCACAAGGCAAGCTGGCCTTTGAGCCCACGGTCACCGACAAAGACCACAAGACAGAGATCATCCGAGCGCCGTTTGTGCCGGCGGCATCGCCTGAGCAGTTGGAAGAGCTTTTTCTCAAAGCCCGCGAGCGCGGCAACGAAGGGCTGATGCTTAAAGACCTGCAATCCGCTTACACTCCCGGACGCCGCGGGCGGGCCTGGCTCAAGCTGAAGCGCGAACTGGCCACGCTCGACGTGGTGGTCACCGCCGCCGAATACGGACACGGCAAGCGTGCCGGCGTGCTCAGCGATTACACCTTCGCGGTCCGCGACGAGCAGGACGGGAACAAATTGCTGAATATCGGCAAGGCATATTCCGGCCTTACCGATGTTGAGATCGCCGAGCTGACGCGCTGGTTCCTCGAACATACAATTGTGGACGAAGGCTTCCGCCGGCAGGTGGAACCCAAGATCGTTCTCGAAGTCGCCTTCAACAACATGATGAAATCTGACCGCCATGAGAGCGGTTTTGCCTTGCGCTTTCCGCGCATCCTGCGCATCCGCAGTGACAAGCTGCCGGAAGAAATTGATACGCTGGCGGCTGCCGGCGAGATTTTTGCGCGGCAACATGAGCGAAAAAATTGATTCATTGGGTCATCGAATCATCGGGTGATTTAATGAGTATGCCGATGACTGGTGTGCGTTTCCGTCACCGAGATCACGCAGCCGTGGGCCACTTCGCACACTATGTTCTCGAGCTGGATGGTGGTGTGGTAGATGTGGAACAGCTCGCGCAGGCGGTCCTTCACCTCGTGCAGAATCAGGTCGCTGGCCGAAACCGGGATATCTGCAATGCGAATGTGGCATGACAGCGCATGGGTCTCCGATCCCAGGCTCCAGATGTGCAGGTCGTGCACGTCGAGCACGCCCTTGATCCCCTGAATAGCCTCGGTCACACGCTCTAATTCCATGCCGCGCGGAGTGCCTTCCAGCAGAATATGCAGGGTCTCGCGAATGATGCCCAGGGACGACCACAGGATCAGCGCGCCGATGCCGAACGACAACGCGGGGTCGATCCAGTATTTGCCGGTGAGCATGATTCCCCAGCCGCCGGCAATTACCGCCGAAGTTGAAAGCGTGTCGCCCAGCATGTGCAGAAAGGCGCTGCGGATATTAACGTCTTTGCCGCTGCGAAACAGCAGAAGCGTAATCGCGCCGTTCATGAGCACCCCGGCGGCGGCGGTGACCATCATCAGGCCGGAGTGCACCGGCACAGGATGCAGCAGGCGCCCGGCAGCCTCATAAAAAATATAAAACGAAAGCGCCACCAGGAAGATGGCGTTGACGAAGGCGGCAAGAACGCCGGCGCGCTGGTATCCAAAGGTCTTGGTCGAACTGGGTGGGCGGGCTTGCAGATATATCGCCAGCAGCGAGAGCAGCAGCGCCAGAAAATCAGAGACATTGTGCCCGGCTTCGGAGATGAGCGCCAGGCTGTTGCCGCGCACGCCGGCAATTGCAGTGGCCAGTATGTAGAGAAACGTCAGGAGCAACGAAACGCGCAAAATACGGACCGCGCCCTGGGGGTTGCCGGCCTGCGGAGCTGCGCCATGCACGTGCATCTTCAGGTTAATTCTACTTGAGATTCAGCTCTCATTTGCCTGGATGTCACGGGATGCCCAACAACCTAATGCTGGAAGCCAGGTTCACATTCTTGGAATTGTTTTTGACCGTAAGTGGGCGGTGTTGTGACTCCGGCAATATGGCTTTCCATAAGCTTCGATGATTCAACCACTTATCGTTGCGAAAAAAGAGAGAAGGACCTGAGTCTGGCCCTTGATTTGCAGCTATTAAAGGCGTCGTTACCCTTTTGTTTTCTCAATTTTTGCGCGCCCTTCGTCTGAGTGGAATCTTATGTCCCTTCCGCGTCAATGCGGAACAAAGTATAAGGAACGCAATTCTAACTTGGAGAACCCTCAATGAAAAATTACTTTTACACAACAGTTTTGGCACTGGCGCTGTTAACGGCTTATGCTGTCTCGCAGACAGGCTCTTATCCCTCCAGCAGCTCACCATCGAACCAGCCGCAGAGTACAATGCCTCCGGATTCATCGCAGAGCACCTCCCCTTCCGGGACCCAGAACAGTACTAGCGGCCAAACTATGCCTCAGTCCGATCAGAGCACCGCTACGGTGGATGACCAGACCCTGACGACTAAGATCCAGCAGCAACTGGCGACCAATCCCGCTTTCTCCAACGTTAACGTCACCGTGAATAGCGGAGTGGCAACGCTTGAGGGTAAGGTATCTTCGAAGCAGGATCGCAAACAGGCCAAGCAGATTGCCGAAGCGATCCCTGGCGTAAAAAGAGTGAAAGACAAGCTCACGGTTGAAAATTCGACTTCATCCAGCAGCAGCACCGCGAACCCTTCGTCGAGCTCCGCCAGCAGCAACGGAACCTCCTCAACCTCTGATGCCGGAACGAGCAGCAGCACGGCTCCGAGCACCGCGGGCAGCATCGCCGGCAACAGCCAGAGCGGCACTTCTTCCAGCGCAGGTACGACTCCGCCCAGCTCTTCCACTTCATCCGGAACTGCTTCTCAGGAGACCGGCACGGCTTCTACCAGCGGCCAGAGTTCGAACGGCAGCAGCACAAGCCAGGGCTCAGGCCAACCCGGAAACGGCTCGGCCAGCGGAATGCCCCAGAGTGACGTAAATGCTGCCGGCGCCGACAATACCACGCTGCAGAATCAGATTCAGGGCGCGCTGAAGAACGAACCCACACTGGCCAATGACGCCATCGCGGTAGTCGTGAGCGATAGTGCTGTTGACCTTTCAGGCACGGCAGGTTCGAAGAAAGAACGGCAGACGGCCAAGCGCATTGCCCAGTCTTATGCCAACAACCGCAAAGTGCAGGACCATATCACGGTCGCGGGTTCGACCAGCAGCTCAACCGGCAATAGCACCACCTCGCCGGCCTCAACCCCGCCCGATACCACAACGCCGAATCAGAATCCCTCTAACCCAAATCAGCAGAGTCAGCCTTACCCTCACTGAGGTGGAAGATTGATCGCATCACTGGCATAAAAAGGGCGGCCATGAGCCGCCCTTTTTATTTTGCCGGTCACCCCTTAAGCAGAAAATAAGGTCTCGCTTTTTGATGGCATGGCTTTTTCGTGCCGCAACAGCTTCTCTTTCATCTCCAGCCCTCCGCCGTAGCCGCCCAGGGTGCCGGCAGACGTGATCACGCGATGGCAGGGCACCACAATCGCTATGGGGTTGTAGTGATTGGCCTGGCCTACGGCGCGAAAACTTCGCGGCGAACCGACGTCGCGGGCGATCTCGGCATAAGAGCGGGTCTTGCCGTAGGGGATTTTCAGCAGCGCCCGCCAGCAGCGCTTTTGAAATTCTGTGCCACGCAGATCAAGCGGAAGGGAGAACTCTTTTCTCTTGCCAGAGAAATATTCTTTCAGTTCGCGCACATAAGCCGCGGTCTTCTGTTCCGACTCGACCCATTCGATTTTGGAATGGGAGCGGGATGAATCGCTGCCATTAAAGCTTGGTTTGCGCAGGAATTCTCCGCCATGCAAATCGAGCAAGACCATGCCCTGTTCGGAGACACCCACGTACAACACGCCTACCGGCGAGTCGAGTTTGGAGTAGTAGAAGGTTTCCATGATTTATTCTCCAGCTTCGAGCACATTAGAGTATACGTCCGTATAGCTTGGCCTTGGGTCAGCTCCGCATTTGCCCAAACCCCTCCGACTCCGATAAAATCTAAAGGTTTGCGCATCAAGTTTTGTTCTATCTGGAGTCAGCAGTCATGGCAAGAGTATGTGAGGTCTGCGGCAAGGGTCCGCAGTTTGGAAATAACATCAGCCACGCCCACAACGTGTCGAAGCGGCGCTGGGAGGTCAACCTGCGCCCGGTAAAAGCCCGCCTCAAGAGCAGTACCGCCCCGGCCAAACGCATGCGCGTATGCACCAGTTGCCTGCGCAGCGGCAAAGTGGTCAAAGGGTAAATCAGTTGTGCTCGGGCCTCGCTTTGGCGAGGCCTTTGTGTCTCTTCTTACGCCAGCGCGATCACGTCAATTTCCACCAGAACATCTTTGGGCAGCCGGGCCACCTCCACGGTAGCGCGCGCCGGCGGTGCGGTTTTCCAGAATTTTCCGTAGACCTCATTCATGGCGGCGAACTCTGACATGTTTTTGAGGTATACAGTGGTCTTTGCTACTTTTTCCAACCCTGTTCCTGCCGCTTGCAGAATGGCTTGCAGGTTTTTGAGCACGCGCTCGGTCTGCTCGGCAATTCCGCCACTGATGACGTTCCCCGTTGCCGGATCAATGGCGACCTGTCCGGAGACAAATACCAGCCCGGCCGCCTTGATCGCCTGAGAATATGGCCCAATGGCCTGCGGCGCGTCTTTTGTGGCTATGACTTCCCGTGGGTTTGACATATTAGATTTTTATCACAAGATTTTTATCGCAACATGATGCGCAAAAAAGTGGAGGGTTGCTTTGTTAAGTTTTGTATTCGAGGCCTGAGTGTAAACCTGACTGCATCTAAACTTATTACGCCACTCATGTTATTGTGCAAAATGGAGGAACTCAGATATGAGGAATCTCATTCGGACAACCCTGCTTGCGGTGCTGTTGCTGGCTGGCGCATCAGCATTTGCTCAGGTCTCTATTGGAATCCAAATTGGCCCGCCACCGCCACCCCGTGTGGTTCGTGTTTTGCCGCCAAGACCAGCCCCGGAATACGTATGGGTAGACGGTTATTGGTATCCGGTCGGCCACCATTACAAGTGGCATGAAGGTTATTGGACTCGACCACCGTACGAGGGAGCGCGGTGGGTGGGACCTCATCATGATGGAGAGAGGTACTTTGCGGGCTATTGGGAGGGGGATCGCGGTCGGGTTGAACATGACCACCACTGGGACCGCGACCATGACCGGGATGCTAACCGCTACCGTGATCATGACGACCACGGTCATGACCACGACGATCATCACGACAACCACTAGTAACTAGTAGCGCAGTGGGGCGGTTCTTTTCAATACACCGGACAGAAACCGCCTCCAGCGCTATGTGCCTTCCGGGTCTAGAGAGAAGCCACCGAAATACTACCCGTTTTGCACGCGCTGCACGTCGCGGACACCTGGTATCTTGCGCAGGTTGGCAATGATGCGCTCCAGGTGGGCGAGGTCGGTGATATCAATCACGATGTCGATGGTGGCCTGCAGGTTTCCGGTGCGCGCGGCCATGTTCTGAATATTGGTATTGTCGTCGCTGATGACGGCGGCTATCTGTTTCAGCATGCCGAAGCGGTCATCACAGAAAATGTTGAGGCTGATGGGATAAGTGGGAACGCCGGCGGCTTCCCGGCGCGAGGGCTTGCCCCACTCTACGGCAATGCGGCGGTCGGGATCATACATCAGCGTATTCAGGTTCGAGCAGCTCCTGGCATGCACGGCCACGCCTTTGCCGCGGGTGACGTATCCTACAATTTCCTCGCCGCGAATCGGGTTACAACAGCGCGCGCGATATACCAGCAGATCGTCATGTCCCATGACCTTGATGGCCATGGAATCAGAACCACCGGAGCTGGAGCCGGTTCCAGTTCCCACTCCCAGGACGCGGCGCATCACATTGGCAAAGCCGCCCTTCTGGGCAGTTTCTTTTTCTGTGTCAGGCTCGGCCTCGGCCTCTTTGCCCGCCGGAACCAGCTTGCCCACGACGTTGCGGGCCGCATATTTTCCATAGCCGATGCCGGCCATCAGGTCGTCAGGCTTGGCGCAGCCATATTCGGAAGCCACCTTCTGGAATTCCTTTTCTCCAATGCTCTTGAGCGACAGCTTGAACCTTCGGGCTTCGCGCTCGACCAGCTTGCGTCCAATTTCGATGGCGCGCTGGCGCTGGTGCAAGTTAAGCCAGTGCTTGATCCTCTGCTTGGCCCGGGTCGAGGTCACAAAGCCCAGCCAGTCGCGGCTGGGGTGGTGGTTGGGCGCGGTGACGATTTCTACGATGTCTCCGCTGGTGAGCTTGGTGCGCAGCGGCACCATGCGTCCGTTCACCTTGGCGCCGGTGCAGGTCTCGCCCACTTCGGAGTGAATGGCATAGGCAAAATCCACCGGCGTAGCGTCACGCGGCAGCACGACTACTTTGCCCTTGGGCGTGAAGGTATAAACCTCTTCCGGATAGAGGTCGATCTTGAGATTTGAGAGGAACTCGCCCGGGTCCTGCACCTCCTGCTGCCACTCCACCACCTGACGCAGCCATGCCAGCCGCTCTTCGTCCTTGGCGCTGACCGGAGCGCCGTCTTTATATTTCCAGTGGGCGGCGATTCCCTCTTCGCACATCTTGTGCATCTCTTCGGTGCGAATCTGCAGCTCGAAGGGCGTGCCGTTTTCCGCAATTACCGTGGTATGCAGCGACTGGTAAAGGTTCGGACGCGGCATGGCGATAAAGTCTTTGATCCTGCCGGCGACCGGCCGCCACAGGCCGTGGATCGCACCCAGCGCGGTGTAACAATCTTTGACTGACTTGGTGATGATGCGGATGGCCAGGAAGTCGTAGACCTGGTCAATGGTGATGCGCTGCCGCAGCAGTTTCTGATGGATGCTGTAGTTACGCTTGATGCGGCTCTCAACCCGCGCCTCGACGCCGTTCTCCTTCAACTTTTCGCGGATCACCGCCTCGATCTGCTGCAGGAAATGCTCGCCGCTCTTGCGCCGCGACTCGACAACATCATGCACATGCTGGTAGCCAATGGGATCGGTGTAGCGGAAAGCCAAATCCTCCAGCTCGCCGCGAATCTTGCCCATACCCAGGCGATGAGCGATGGGAGCGTAGATTTCCAGCGTTTCCTGCGCGATCTTCTGCTGGCGGTCGGGAGGAAGAGCACCCAGGGTGCGCATGTTGTGCAGGCGGTCGGCCAGCTTGATGAGCACCACGCGGATGTCATCCACCATGGCTAGAATCATCTTGCGCACGTTCTCGGCCTGGCGCTCTTCTTTCGACGCAAAATCAATCTTACTGATCTTGGTCACGCCTTCGACAATGCGCGCCACCTGCGAGCCGAACTCGCGCTCAATGTCTTCAATCGTCGCCTGCGTGTCTTCAATGGAATCGTGCAGCAGCCCGGCGGCGATGGCGGTAGGGTCAAGCTTCAGCTCGGCAAGTACCGTGGCCACTTCCAGCGGATGCACCAGGTAAGGCTCGCCCGTGGCGCGCGACTGGCCTTTATGGTGTTCGAGGGAATAATCGTAGGCCTTGCGGATGATCTCCAGGTCGTCGTTAGGCCGGTTGGCGCGCACCTTCTTGAGCAGGTCGCGATATTTCGTGACCGTCAGCACGTTGGTGGCGATTTGATGCCTAAGCGTAGCCACAGGGTTCTGCGCTCCTGAAACATGAAGATAATGAAGTGACTGGGGCTCCAGCAACCCCATGCTCGGGGGGCCAGTTTGCAGGAACGTCGATTGATCTAGGGTGGCGCAAGCACGCCATAATAGATTATAGCTGGCTATGCTGCTGTTTTATTGCATTTTAGGGATTACCTGAGGCCGAAAGCTATACTCCAGCAATCAACCAGTTGCAGCGGCATACTATTTTCTAATTTCTAAATGGTCTGAAAGCAGAAGACCAAGAACCAATTTTAGGAATGGTTCGGTCTTTTCTGAGGCTACAACTACATGGCTTCGGCCACAGTAATTCCTAAACCGCCATAGCATGTTTAGGTGTGCACCGGCTCCCGGAGAACCAGCATTCGCAAGATCCACCACGCCGCCGCAGCCGCCGCCAGGTGCTTCAACGTATGTCCGCTGACCACGTGTCCGAGAGCATAAATCCGTTTGTCGGTTGCCTCAAGAATCTTCGCTAGCACATAAAACCCCACTGCCGGCATCAAATCGAAAGACCTGGTATAGCGCGGTGGAAACAGCAACATCATGAGCGGAATTCCCAATGTCGGAAAGAACTGCACATAGGCGTACAGGCGCAGATCGTCGGCCCGATGCCAATACCAGACGCTGGCTACTCCGAGAAGCAAGAGCGGCGCTAACAACATCAGGCCGGCTTTCACATCAATGCGTTCGGCGATAATCGCCGCCAACAACGACATGAAAGCCAGGGTCATGGGAAGACGGTCCCACACCAGGCGATTGTTGTCTGGCGCGAGATGGTAGTAACTCGAACCGAGGCAGGTGAGCGCCACCCCGGCGAAGAAGATCAGATAAAACCAGCGCTCGCGGGCGTCGACAAACCTGATGCGTCCGCGAACTATCAGAATCAGTCCCCAGACGCCCACCAACAGAAATGGAAGATTGGAAACCGTATCGGCGAAATTCGGGATTCCCCACAGCGAGCGCCGATCGGCAAAATGGTGGTAGGCCAGCGGTTGCGAAATAGGACGCACCATCGCCAGCCCCAGCGCACAGAGAGCGGCAACACCCAGCACGATGAGCACTCGCGTGTGAAAACGAAGTGGTAAATTCATGAAAGGGCAATCTTAGCAGGAGTTCATCATGAAAGTTCTGGCCAGCGGCATGTCGGGAACCATCGGGCAGGCGCTGCTGCCGGCGCTCGCCGCTGAAAGACACTCCGTCGTACGCCTGAAGACCGGTGTCACTCGTTCCCAAAATGAAATTGCCTGGGACCCAGGGAAGCCTTTGGATCCCTCCCAGGCCGGCGGTTTCGATGCGGTTATCCACCTTGCCGGGGAAAACATCTTCGGACGCTGGACCGAACAAAAAAAAGAGCGCATCCGCCACAGCCGCGTCTTAGGCACCAGGCACGTATGCGAAGCCCTGGCCCGCAGCGGAAGCAAACCGGGAGTGCTGATTGCGGGCTCGGCCATCGGCTATTACGGCAGCCGTGGCGATGAGACCTTGACGGAAGAAAGCGCACTGGGGACGGGCTTCTTAGCTGAAACCTGCCGCGAATGGGAGGCAGCCATCCAGCCGGCCGAGCAGGCTGGGTGGCGAGTAGTTCATCTGCGCACCGGAGTTGTGCTCAGCACCCGGGAGGGTGCGCTGAAAAAAATGCTGCCCCCGTTTCGCCTCGGATTGGGAGGCAAAATTGGCAGCGGAGGCCAGTGGCTGAGCTGGATTTCAATAGCCGATACCGTCGCCACCATTTTGCACTGCCTGAAGACCGAATCCCTCCGTGGACCGGTGAACATGGCCGCGCCCAATCCTGTGACCAATGCCGAATTTTCCCGGACTCTGGCCAAAACTCTCCATCGGCCGGCATTTGCCACGGTTCCGGCATTCGCGGTGAAATTCATCATGGGACGAGAGATGGCTGAAGAAACGGTCCTGACCAGCCAGCGGGTGACGCCTAAGAAATTGTTGGAGAGCGGGTTTCAATTCCAGCAGCCGGAGTTGAGTGGGGCGCTGAAGAGCTTGTTGCAGAAATAAGATTGTTGAACCGCGGAGGCGCGGAGACACAGAGTAGATTGGAGAATTGAGTAATCGGGTAATTGTGTAATTGACTTCACGCTCAATTACCCAATTACCAAATTACACAGTTACTCAATTTTCTTCTCTGTGTCTCCGTGCCTCCGTGGTGAGTTAATTCTTATCCGCGAAGGCTCTCGCAAAGTCCTCTACCCTTTCTCGCACGCTCTTTACATGGACGGGCAAATCTAGTTTGCTGCCAGTTTCAATAACAGGGATCAGCTTGTCGAACTCCGGGCCCGAGTGCGATCCGATGATGGCGATGCGAATGGGATGAAACAGCTCTTTCCCCTTCGTGCCTGTCTCGGTTTTTACCTCATTAATAATGGCTTTAAATCTTTCCGCGGTAATTTCGCCGCTCTCAGCCGCGATGCGATTGCTGAAACCTGCGATCACCGCCGAGGTTTTTTCTAATTTCAGAACCTCAGCATTCTCGGGATTTTCCACCGCCTTTTTGGCGTCGTGATGAAACAGCATGGCGGCGCGCTCGGGCAACTGCTCCAGACGGTCCACGTAAGGCGCCAGCAGCTCGACCACTTTCTGGAACCACGAAAACTCTGCCGTAGAGACGTAGCTTGCTGGGTCTTCCGCGGAAAGCTTTTCCGGCAGCAAACCTGCTTTCACGAAATAGGGCAGCGCCAGACGCGCAATCCGGTCGGCGGAACTCTGCTTGATGTAGTGCCGGTTCAGCCACGCCAGCTTTTCCATGTCGAAGATGGCAGGCGAGGGCGTGACCCGGCGCAGATCAAATTCTTTTATCAGCTCCTGCGGGGTAAACGTTTCGCGCGTGCCGCCGCTGGGCGCCCATCCCAGCAGCGCCAGGTAGTTCATCAGCGCCTCGGGCAGAATTCCCATATCGCGGAAGTTGGCGATAGAGGTTGCTCCGTGGCGCTTGGAGAGCCTTTCGCGGTCAGGGCCGAGAATGGTGGAAAGATGCGCAAACTCTGGCACCGCCATCCCCAGGGCTTCATACAGAGCAACCTGCTTGGGCGTGTTGGAAAGGTGGTCGTCGCCGCGGATGACGTGGGTGATCTTCATCATGGCGTCATCCACTACGACCACATAGTTGTAAACCGGGATACCGTTGGAGCGCATGATGATGGGGTCACTCACGACTTCGCTGGAAAACTCCACGTCGCCGCGCACGATGTCATGAAAGCGAATGGGGTGCTCGGGAATCTTGAGCCGGATGGCAGCCAGCTCGCCCGCAGCGCGGCGCTTTTCCGCCTCCGCCGGATCGAGCGCGAGACATTTGCCCGAATAAAGCTGCGGCTTCTGCTCGGCGATGGCGCGCTGCCGCTCGGCTTCCAATTCTTCAGTAGAGCAGAAGCAAAGATAAGCTTTGCCTTCGCGCAGCAGTTGTTCGGCGTAATCGCGGTAAATTTGCAGCCGGTCGCTCTGCCGGTACGGACCATAGGGGCCGCCACCGGGCTGAGCAGTGATGTCAGGCCCCTCATCCCAATCCAGGCCGAGCCACTTCAGGTCTTCGAAGAGCTGCGTCTCGTAGCGGGCTTCGCTGCGCTCGACGTCGGTATCTTCAATGCGCAGAATCATGGCCCCGCCCTTCTGCCGGGCGAAGAGCCAGTTGAACAGCGCCGTGCGTACGTTGCCTACGTGCAACTGGCCGGTAGGAGAAGGGGCGAATCGGACTCGGACTGTTGGTTTCGGGCTCACAAGTTGAATGTTAACAAAGTGTCTTTCGCTTGCGGATAGTAGGAGGGCACAAGGCACTCAGTCAGGACTGCATCCAGGCGGTCGCGCTTCACCATAGCTTGGGTGGTTAGAATTCTCGTCTTTCCCTTCGGCTATCTTCTCGATGATTGCGTCGGTTGTGTTTCCCTCTGTGTGTTCGTCGGGATACTGATGGATGTAGTCAAAGACATCTTCTTCTTGAACTTCTACAATCTGTCCATCGTGCAGCGTTGGCACATTGAAAGGCTCGTTTTCAAGAAGCCCCTTGATTTTGCTCCCCTTCCAACTGGTTATCTCCACCCACATCCATTCGCGACCACCATCCGGCGTGTCAAACGGCGCTTTAACCTCTATAAACTCACCCGGTTGCAGGCCCTCGTTGAAGACCTTATGCAGGTCCGATAACTTAGCTCTTTCTTTCCGGCTTTCCTCCAGCAACTCTTGGCTGTGACGTACATGGGTGACGGAATCCTCCCATCCGAAAAGGAAAGACAGCATACTTTCCTCTCTTGCGTGGATATCAGGTCCGGGATAGCTGTCAAACCTAAGCTCGATCAGACGGTTCTTTGGATCTCCGTCTTCCCATCTACCTGGTTGTACCGACAGACATGCCATACCGGTGGCGTTCGGCTTAAGTGATTTCAGTTGATCGTCACGAACCTCGCCATTCTTGATCGCTCGCAGGTCCATCTTGAACTTTCCGGGATTCCGGAAAGCGGCGCCTTCAGCCATGGATTGGCAGAAAAGATTAATCACATGTCCCACACGGCCGCTCGACGACCAGGGTGAATCCTCAACAACAACGTCGGGCAATCCCACCTTTGCCATGCCGAGCGTGATATCTCTTACGTACTCACCATTCTGATAGGCATGGATCAGCGTCTGACTTGAGATGTCAAGTGCCGCGGCTGTCGACGATGACGATGCCAGCCTCTTCCTATGCCAAGCATCAGGAGAAAAGATCTCTCGCGTCTCCTCGTCCCATATCAGCCCGCCTGTCTTTCGGGCAATCTCTTCTACCAATGAATTGGCATTTTGCAGTGCCACCCACACATTCTCCTTGGGGTGAGCAAATTCCAGAATGAACGCCTCCCTGGATTTCTGCAGAGCCCGCGCCTGCTCGCGGCTGATGCCATTTCCGAAATATTGAAGGGCTCTAAGATCGAGCGGCGCGTATACCTGCTGCACATTCTTCTGTGTGTATGCGTGAACCAGCATGAAATGCGGTTCCTTCGGAATTTCCTCAACCAGCTTTAAATCAGGGTATTTTTTGGTAAGAGTCTCGCGCAGCACGATCGCTGGATCGTGGGCGTGAACCGGCAACATGTACACGGCGTACTGAAATCGAATCGAATCAGCCATTGGCGAGCGAGCAGGAATAATGTTCCCCACCGCTTCTGGCTTCTGCTTTCTTGAGCATGCGCAGAGGAACAAGAACACGGTCAAAGCCGCCGCAATCGGGCGTACGCGAACTTTGCATCGCGGATTCACAATTTGATGGTAACAAAGGCAGTTGCCAGAAGCAGTTGCCGGTTGCCAGTTGCCAGTTCAGAGATAAGACCGGTTCACCACAGAGACACAGAGAAGAATTGTGTAATCGGGTAATTACCCAATTACCAAATTACACAATTACTCAATTCTTCTAATGACCCGATGACTCAATGACCAAATGACCCAATTCTCCGTGCCTCCGTGGTTCAAAACTCGCAACTGGCAACTGGCGGATGGCAATTGCCTTCTGAATCCTCCGGGTTGCGAAGAACATCAAATCCCTATAAAATTTAAGCTTCTCTGTGAGGTATTAAAGAAGTCATGAAAGCAGCTATTCATCCCGCCTATAACGAAGTGCGAGTGCACTGTGCCTGCGGGAACACATTTACCACTCGTTCCACCCACAAGGGTGCGATCAACCTTGAAATCTGCTCCGCCTGCCATCCTTTCTTTACCGGCAAGCAGAAGCTGGTGGATACCGCCGGCCGCGTGGAGCGCTTCCGCCGCAAGTACGCCAAGACCGGAACCGGCGGCGCCAAGCAGCAGTAAAAGATTTCTGGCAACAAAAACCTCCTCGTGTCGAGGAGGTTTTTTATTGCCTGGTTTGGTTGAATGCCGGCGCTGCTACCGCAACGCCGCCCACCATATCAACCCGATGAACAAAATCTGCATAGGCAGACGCAACCACAGCGGAGTGGCCGGCCTTCCCTTTAACAATATTTTTTCTCGCGCCGCCTTCACGTTCGCCGGAAACACTGCCAGCAAAAACAAGATCAGGCAAATTCCCGCCAGCATACGAGTCTGGGGAAGCAGGATTCCCAGCGCGCCCAGCAGTTCCAGCACGCCCGTAATATGGACCATCAAGCGGGGATTAGGAACGCTGGCCGGCATCATGCGCAGCATGTCTTCTTTGAGTTTCGTGAAGTGGCTGATTCCGGTGAAGGTGAACATCACAGCCAGCGCGTAGCGCGCGGTGTCGTGCCAGGTGGCAAATGCCTGGTAGCCAAGCGCGCCGATGCCGCGAAACAGCAGCCACGAGATGAACAGCACAATTAAAACAGCCACGATTTACCACCCTTTCGGGTAAATTCACTCTGCTGGTTCCTAAGCTGCTTTTCGGCACAGATAGTATCCGTGACCGTAAGAAAAGCAAACCATTGTGTCATGGGAATCCACGTTTCTTCGCTGGGCCCGGGCAAGTTGGTATCAAATCCTTGCTTTTTATCAAATTGCTGGCATGATCGATGCAAGGCTCTGTGCCCCACGGTCTTTGAAAACATCAAGCGGCGCCTCTCGCGGCTCCCAGAGTCAAAGGGAGACGCCCGCCCAAGTCAAAAAGGTTACTTAGTAACCCCCACCCCCCTCTCCCCAACAACCCCGAGAACAATTTTCAGCTCTCCGTTTCCCGGCCTGCCCCTCAAGCGCAGGCCCATCTGCGTTCATCCTACGGCCAAGGTTGTCCTGGTTGATCCTGATGAGGACGCGCCTTTCACCCGGTCGCGACATTAGAAGCTGGCAGCTCGAAGCTCAAACTGGCAACTGGCTGCTGGCAACTGTTCTATTCATCCCAGAATCTTTCGCTCAGGTACTTGTCCCCCGAGTCGGGGAAGATGGTCACGATCACGCCGTTTTCTTTTTTGGCAGCCACTTCGTGTGCGATTTGCAGCGCGCCCACGGCGGCCGCTCCGGCCGAGATCCCCACCAGCAGGCCCTCTTCGCGCGCCAGGCGGCGCACCATGGCGTAGGAGGCTTCGGTTGAAATGCCGATATCGCGGTCGGCCAGCGCAGGATCGTAAATTTTAGGCACGATGGCAGTGGCCATATGCTTGAGCCCTTCGAGGCCATGAAAGGGTGAATCGGGTTGCAACGAGATGCGCTGAATGCGGGGATTCAGTTCTTTCAGCTTTCGGCTGGTTCCCACGAAGGTCCCGCTGGTTCCCAGGGTAGCCACAAAATGCGTGATCTCGCCCGCCGTTTGCTGCCAGATTTCGTTGGCAGTCCCCTCGTAATGGGCCCGCCAATTGGCTTCATTGGAATACTGGTCAACATAGACGTAGCGGTCGGGTTCTTTCGCTGCCAGCTCACGCGCCTTGCGGATAGCGCCGTCTGAGCCTTCCGCGGGATCGGTCCAGACCACGTGCGCGCCATAAGCCTTCACGATTCGCTTGCGCTCTACCGAGACGTTCGAGGGCATGCAGAGCGTGACTTCGAATCCTTTGGCCGCGCCCAGCATGGCATAGGCGATGCCTGTGTTGCCGCTTGTGGAATCGAGCAGCGATTTGCCCGGCTTCAGCAATCCGCGCCGCTCCGCGTCGGCCACAATGGAAGAAGCAGCCCGGTCTTTGACCGATCCACCGGGGTTGCACCACTCGGCTTTGGCCAGAATCTGGATGCCGGAAAGGCCGCCGGCAATGCGCTCCAGGCGCAGCAGTGGGGTGTTGCCAACGCGGTTGAGCTGCCGCTCTCCGAGGAGCGCGGCGCCAGGGGTGACGCTGCTGGAAACCGTCTTAGACATGGTTCATGGCGGGTAGAACCTGATTAGTTAAGTATCTTAAGCTGCTGAAAACAACCTGCTTTACAATTCCCAGACAAATCAGATTTGCGGAAAGTGCGCCTGCTGTGCGAAAGTCTTATCCGCGGCCCAATCCTCAGTTTAGCCAAGCAAGGCAGAAACAGGCAACGTGAGCCGGCCGCAGCAGTCTATTCCAACGCCCAGAGAAACTAAAATTTGAAATAGTTGGTGAAGTTAAGAACATGGTACAGAACTATCAAGCCCGCAATTATGAAGATGCAGTCGCATGGCTGCGCGACCACGGATTCGACGTGCTGGAGCCCTCCGCCACCAGTAATCGTGTTTTCCTGAAAAAATACAGTGTCTCGGCCGCCATCGAGAAAGACCCCAAGACAGGCGCCGCAAAAGTCTTCGCCAGTCCGGGGTACCTGGTGGGCGGAGAGATCGCCAAGTTGATTGACCGCGGCTACCAGAAATTTCTCAAGACCTCCAAGACCGAAGTCCCGGCAACTGCCGACCACCTGAAAGCTATCCACGATTTCACCGAAGAGTTGAAAGAAGCTACCGGTTTGCCGAGTCTTTACAACGAATCCATCGGCACGGTCAGCGACAGCTATCACTATGACCGGGTGGAAAATCGCGACGAGCCTGAATCCGCCAGGCCCAAGCGGCCGTGGGAAAAAGCAGCGCCGGCAGCTTCCGGAAAATCTGGCTCCGGCAAAAAGAGGGCATAAACTTTTGGGAAATTCCTGATTTCGCAATTCTTGCGACAGTTCGCTTCCCTTGGCTTGCAAAGAGAGCGCCCTCGGCTAAAAGCCTTGCCAACGAAACAATACCCGTGGGAAAGTAGGCGCATGAAAAGGACCCTTGCGTTCCTGTTTGCGACGTTGTTGCTGGCAACCTGCGCTCGAGCCCAGCAGCACGAACAAGATCGTCTGAAGCATTCCGGCGAAGTTCTGGCAGAGATCCTGAACATTCCTGACAATCTTCCCAAGTCAATCCTCGATAAATCGGAGTGCGTTATTGTCATCCCTTCGGTCAAGAAGTTTGCTTTCGGTGTTGGCGGCAATTACGGACGCGGGGCCATGACCTGCCGGAGCGGCGAACACTTTACCGGTCCCTGGGGACCGCCCGCCATGGTCGCGCTGGAAGGCGCCAATATCGGCTTCCAACTGGGCGGGCAAGCCATAGATTTCGTTCTTCTGGTTGTAAACCCCAAGGGAATCGATTCAATCTTGAAAAGCAAAGTCAAGCTGGGCGCAGACATCGCCGCAGCCGCAGGCCCCAAGGGACGCGACGCCCAGGCCGCCACCGACGTGCTTATGCAGGCCGAGATTCTCACATACTCGCGCTCGCGCGGCCTTTTTGCCGGAGTCTCGCTCGATGGTTCGACACTGCGTCCGGACAACAGCGCCAGCGAAAAAATCTACGGACGCAAGATCACCGCGCGCCAAATCGTCCTGGAACATGCCATGGGCACGCCGGCGGCAGGCGGGTTGCTGGTCAGCGCGTTACAAAAGGCTTCGCCCAGAAATTTGTCGAACCCCAAGTCTCTGGCCACTCCTTGATACGACTGCGTGGATGTCTGTAAGAAGAGTTTTCCAACATTCTTCTTGGCTGAATGCTGACTGCTTTCAAATCTTCGGCGTCGCTTCCAGCAAACTGCGTGTATAAGGATGTGCGGGCCTCGAGGTCACCTGCTCGCAGCTTCCCAATTCCACAATTTTCCCTCGATGCATTACAGCAATGCGCGTAGCCAGGTAGCGCACAATGGGCATGGAGTGCGAGATGAAAAGATAAGTCAGGCCGAACTCGTGCTGCAGTTGCGCCAGCAGGTTTACGATCTGCGCGCCCACGCTGACATCGAGTGCCGAGACCGGCTCATCGCAGACAATCAGCTTGGGACGCAGCGCCAGCGCGCGGGCAATGCCGATGCGCTGCCGCTGGCCCCCGGAAAACTCGTGGGGATAGCGCCCCAAAGCGGCGCCATCCAGACCCACGGCGCGCATCAGTTCAGCGGCGCGCGACTCCAAGTCCACGCTTTCACTGTTGATCTTGTGAATGCGCAGTGGTTCGGTCACGATTTCGCGAACCCGCATGCGGGGATTGAGCGAGCCGAATGGGTCCTGAAAGATGATTTGCATGTCGCGGCGCATCCGGCGCAGGGTTGAAGCGGAGGCGCGCAGAAGGTCTTGGCCATCAAAGAAAATGCTGCCCGAAGTGGGCTCGATCAGCCGCAGAATCAGCCGCCCCAGGGTGCTTTTGCCTGAACCGGATTCGCCTACCAGCCCGAGGGTTTCCCCGGCTTCGATCTCAAGGCTGACTCCGTCAACAGCGTGGATTTCGCCTTGCTTTGCAGCTGGCCCTCGCAAAACAGTTGCGGGGCCAAAGACAGAACTACCCAGCGGATAAATCTTGGTAAGCTCACGAACTACGACCAGGGCCACAGGTAAAAGCTACAGGGTTTCCACGCTGTGTCGCAACTCAAAGTGGAGCCGCAGCAAAGCTGCGTCTCCACCAAACAGCAGTTAGTTGCTTACTTATGCCGGATGCGGGGCAGGAATACCAGGACTTTGCCGCAGAGAGCGCATCTTACGAAGAAGGAAGATGATTGCCGCAAAAGCCAGCAGCACTCGCAGGTCCGGAGTTGCGACCTGCAATAATATTTTGCGTTTGGCGCGCGCCAACTCCGCCTGGCGCAGAATTTCCGTTGTGTTGAAGACTGCAACGCTGGCCGGATTGGGCTGCGGTTCGACCATGGACCCGTTCCAGCCTGCCTGGGCGGGAACATAGGGCACGGAGGGCTGCTGCGCTTCATTCAGTAGCTGCTGCGCGCTGGGCTGAATGGGGGTGGCAGCCGCGTTCCGCGCGGCCCCTACCAGAACGCATAAGGTCACGAAAGCTGAAATTCTTACGAACTGCAAAAAAAGTAGTCTCTTACCGTTCACCACATGTTTCTCCATGCCAACAGATTGTTGGATACACCGGGCAGCAGGCAGGTGGCTTGATTCTTCGTTGCTTATCGGAAAAATTACAGGCAACCTGGAACCATGCAGCAAGTGGGTAAACTTGCGCCAGCTCGCGATTTATTGCTTATTATTCATTCCGCCCTTGTCTGATTCTGCTAAAATCAGGGCTGGTTTTCTTCCGGCATTCTCATGATTGAGCTGGCGCCCTCTATTTTATCGGCTGATTTCGCCCGCCTGGCAGAAGAAGTTCAGGCCGCATTAGCTGGAGGGGCTACGTTGTTGCATGTAGATGTAATGGACGGCCACTTTGTGCCCAACATCACCATTGGGCCACCCGTTGTCCAATCGTTGCGCAAAGTCACCGGGGTGCCTTTCGATGTGCATCTGATGATCGAAAACCCCGATGAGTATATTCCCGCATTTGCCGACGCGGGTGCGGATTGGATTTCGGTGCACCAGGAAGCCTGCGTTCATCTGCATCGCACCCTGGAACACATTGTTTCCAGGGGATTGAAGGCCGGCGTGGTCATCAATCCGGCAACCCCGGTCGAGACCTTGAGCGAGGTGCTGGAAATGGTGGATCACGTGCTCGTGATGTCGGTGAATCCCGGCTTTGGCGGGCAAAAATTCATTCCGGCTTCACTGCACAAAGTGCGCGCCCTGGCCGAAATGCGCAATGACAGGAATTTGGGATTCAGGATTGAAATTGACGGCGGCATCACTACCCAGACCATCGCAGATGCTGTGCGCGCCGGGGTGGAGATTCTGGTCGCCGGCAGCGCAGTCTTCGGCAAAGGCGAGGCCCGCGTTAACGTGGAACAACTGTTGAAAACTGCCCGCGAGGCGGTCCTCCTCAAGGTATAAATTGGAGCAGTTTCAACGCAGACAAAGCAAGTTAAAAGGCATACCGAGTTGATCTTATGGTCCGCAAAGTTTTAGTTATTTTCATACTTGCTGTCATTGCGCCGCTTTCAGCGATGGCCGGCCTGTTTCGTCACAACAAAGCGCAGAATCCGCTGGCCAACGTGGATTCCAAGCAGCCGGATAAAGTCCTTTTCGACCGCTCCATGGATTTCATGAAGCACAGCAAGTACGACCAGGCGCGTCAGACCTTGCAAGTCCTCATCAATACCTATCCGGATTCGGAATACATCGCCCGCGCCAAGCTGGCCATCGGCGATGCCTGGTATGCGGAAGGCGGCACCACCGGATTGGCCCAGGCAGAGATTGAATATAAAGATTTCATTACTTTCTTTCCCAACATGCCCGAGGCTGCCGAAGCCCAGCTCAAAGTTGCCAATATCCACTACCGGCAGATGGAAAAACCCGACCGCGACTTTACCCATGCCAAGCGGGCAGAAGAGGAATATCAGCAGCTCATCCTGCAATTTCCCGACAGCAAGCTAGTGCCCCAGGCCAAACAACGGCTGCGCGAAGTGCAGGAAGTCCTGGCGGAGAGAGAATACGGAATCGGCCGTTTTTATTACATGCGCGAATCCTATCCGGCTGCAATTGCCCGCCTGAAAACCGCGGTGGATACTTATCCCCTGTACAGCAAGGCCCCCGAGGCGCTCTATACCCTGGGCGAAATATACGAAAAACAAATTCAGCGCACCCGGGATGCCAAAGGCGTGCCGGAAACCACGAGGGCGCGGTTTATCCTGGATTCCACCAACAAGGCGGCTGAGGTCTATTCGCGGATCATATTGAACTATCCGCTGACAGAGCGCGCCGGCGATGCCAAACATCGTCTACAGGCGCTGGGACGTCCTATACCAACTCCGACGTCAGATGCCGTCGCGCAAGACAAAGCCATCGAGGCCAGCCGCAGAAAAAACGGGCGCATCGATGGGATGATGCGCAATTTTCGCCGGGCTCCTGACGTAAAGCAGGCGGCCGGCACAGGCGAACCCACCATGACACCGCCTGAGGAAACCAGTGCGGTAACGGTTATCCGGGAATCCACCAATACCCTGAATGGAACCTCAGGAAGCGCGGTTTCACTGGAAGTCCGCAATGGCGAGGCGCCAAAGAGCGAAGCTGTGCCTCACTCGGATGCGCAAAATCAGCCAGCGCCGGAAGCCGCTACACCCGCTCCCCAGGTTACGAGTCCGGCTCCCACTGCGCCTGCGACCAGTGCGCCGGAGAGTCCCGATACCGGCATCCCTGAGTTGAAGCCGATCGATTCTGCGCCAGCACAAGCTCCGGCGCCGCAGGCGGTTGACCCAGCTCCGGCAGCGACGTCCAACACGCAGAATCAGGCGGCTACGGCGCCCGCGCAGGCGGCGACCCAGGCCAGCGATGCCAAAGATAGTAGCGCCGCTTCGGCCCAGCAGAACGATTCTGCTCAGAACAATTCTCAAGACCAGACAGACAGTTCTTCCTCCAGCAAAAAAGGGAAGAAGAAAGGGCTACGGAAAATAATTCCGTTTTAAGCCGAAATCACCAGTATTTTGCCCGAAGTCCCCCCACTTCGGCAGTTTTACACGGGATAATTTGCCGGATGTTGCCGTTTAAGGTGCCGTCCTCATTGACTTACGACCTAATAAACAGTAACGTTTGACTCACGCTCCCCGCCCTTAAGGATTAATCGTGTGGCGCTGAAGATTTTATTGGCTGACGACAGCATGACTGCCCAGAACATGGGCAAGAAAATCCTCACGGAAGCAGGCTATGAAGTTGTAGCCGTTTCCAATGGGGCTGCTGCTGTTAAGAAGATTGCCGAACACAAACCCGATGTGGTCGTGCTCGACGTTTACATGCCAGGCTATACCGGCTTGGAAGTGTGCGAACGTGTGAAGAGCGCCATTGAGACCTCGAAAATTCCAGTACTCCTGACCGTCGGAAAAATGGAGCCCTTTAAACCTGAAGAGGGCGCCCGGGTCAAGGCAGATGGGGTCATCGTTAAGCCCTTCGAGGCCAGCGATCTGCTGGCGGCGGTTCAGAAGCTGGAGCAGCGGCTGAATTCCTCGAACCCCAAGGCCAAAGTAATGGTCACCCCGGCGCAGCCTCCCTCCGATGAGCTGCCGGACTATGAACGTACCCAGAAGATCAAAACGCCGGTTTTCGACGAAAAAGATGCAAGCTATCAGACGTGGAAGTCGGCAACCGATGAACATAGCGCGATAGAACAGGCCCAGGCGCCGGCCCCGCCTCTTCCCAAGATAGAGTTGCCGGAAGAAGATTTCCCGGCGGCTTCGCTCGAAGAACCCCATGCTGTCAACGTTCCCACGGAGATGCGCGCCGCTCCCGCTATGGGAATGGAGCACCTGGGCGCCGATCTTCCAAGCGAACAAACCACTACGGAGATTCTGGAGCGGAATACGGCCTTCTTGGAACGCTCTACCTCGGAAGTCAACCCTTACCAGATCATGGAAGAGGGCGCCAATGACGACTCGCCCAAATCGGGTGTAGGAAGGTTCTTCTCCAAAGCCAAGAGCTGGTTTGGCGGCGCCAGCGCCGTCGAGGGATTCGAAGAAGCTCCCGCAGGAACTGCCCCAGCCGAAGACGATGCTGAAACAGTAACGCTCTCTCCGGCGCAGGTGGAAGAAGCCTTGCAGAATATGGCTTCGCAGGCGGAAGCGCACGATGTACCTGCAGAGCACCTCGACATGCTGCACGAGCACGCGGGCCCGGCAGAGGCAGAAGGTTCGGCTCACGACTTGCACATGGAGTCTGCCGACGTCAAAGTTGAGTCGGTTCCCCACGCCGAAGTTTCCGATCTTCATCTCAGCTCGGTGGCGGCTTCGTGGGAGCCTCCGGTGCCTCCGCCGTCTTCTGCCGCAGAGGCTTCGCACACCGTCCACGAGCCGGAATTAGAGAGCATTTCTTCTTCTGAAGAGCACGTTCCCTTGGCTACTGCCGCCGATCTGGAAACCACCAGCCAGCACTCTTCTGGAGACGTGGCCGCCGGCGCCGGCAAAGATTCCATGCTGGTGACGGATGTAAGCGAGATGTCAGCCCAGTTTCCAACTCGCTTCGGAGTGGAAGGCGCAGAGCCCGTCTCCGTAGGCAATGCGGCTGATTATCCCGAGCTGTACGGCCACTCGACTAAGGCTGCTGAAGAGCACGCCGGCGCTTCCAGCATTGAAGATACCCAGGAGATTGACGCACCGGAGCTGAAGGAACAACAACCGGCATCTGGCGCCGCGGAAGATTTCGTATCCCAGGTTGCTGCCGCCATGGGTTCGGGCTGGTCCGAGAAAGCATCTCACGAGCCCCACGAAGCTGCGGTTTCAGGATGGTCGGCGGAAGAGACTCATTTAGAGCAAAACGAAATCGGCGTCTCTCTCCATGAAGAGATGCATCAGAAGATCTCTGGAAGCGTGGCGGCAACAGAACACGAGTCCGTCGCTGCCCCTGCCGCGTCTGAAAATGGCCCGGATGTGCAACTTGCGGCAGCCATGGCTGCGGCCATGGGAACAGAAATAACCCCTGCCATGACCGAGGCCGTACACCAGGCCTTTACCGGCGATGCCACCATGTCGCTGGATAAGAACACCGCCGTGATCGCAGAGATTGTTCATCGCGTAACCGAGCGCATGAAGCCTGAGTTGGTGGCCGAAATTGCCCGCGAACTGGCGTCAGAGATTAAGAAGAAAAAAGAGTAGAACGGATAAGGCTTTGCTCTCAGGCGAGCGCGTTTTCCGCACTTTACTTCATAACCAAACCCAAAGAAGAAAAATAGAGGAATTTTGGCAGATAAATTTGTACCCATGGGCGGACATTGGCGCGCCAGGAAAGAAGTTGGGATAAAGCAGGATTTTTACTTCTGCGACGACATCACGCGGTCAACGATGCGTTCCATGCTGGGGATAAATGTGCCGCCACCGCTGCTGAGAGGCTCTTCTCCCGCCAGCACCTGGTTCCAGCGCTGAAGGATAGGCTTGGGCTCGTATTGGGCGGCTTCGGTGACGCGTGCGGGCTCTGCAGAGAACATATAGACAGCCCACGTTGCAATGGCCACGTTGTCGCAAACTATCAAAAACATGTTGTATGTGGGATGCCAGCCTATTCCGAGCTGTGCGCGCAGGCTGTTTAGGATCAAATGCGCGGAAGCGCTGAAGCCCAGTCCCAAAGCAATGCCGAAGCTGTGGTGTTGCCAGGTTGTACCTAGGCGAGAGGAATACATTAATAAAAAGAGCAGCAAGCCACCTTGGATCAGAAGCACACCCCGTTCGATTGCCAAAATTGCCAAGGTTATGCGAAAGCGATGATCTGAGGCGGAGGTGACCGCCATCACAGTTGCTACTACAAGCAGAAGCGCGCCCGCCCACCGAAAAATAACCCGTGAAAAATCGCGCAAAGCAGCAAAGGGGCGGAAGGTGTTGTCAAATATTTCATAAATCGCCATAAACCCGAGCATTGCACCAATGGCCGCACACGCCCAGTAAGCATAAAAGTAGGTAAACTTATTTCCGGTCTTCAAAACAATAAAAAGAGCTAAACCGCTCAACACCTGAAAGACGGTGTAACTAAAAAAGTAAGGAAACTCCTCCCGCAACTTACGACGCATCATTATGAAAGCAATGGCGCCTTGGACTATGTTTGCAAAGATCCAAAGTGAATAATAAATCGTGGGGTTGAGCAACACGAGCTATTTTCCTTCCAGGCAGACAAACCAGTACGCCCACCGCTGAATTAAGATGCGCATCTTAACATCTCAAGCTAGCAGCTTACAAGCAAATTCTCTTCGATACTTGAGTCCTTAAACTGTTGATTTAACGCTATTAAACTACTGATTTAAACAACCAGGATCCATGGGAGCGCAGGGTGGTTGCTCTGGATTCTCCCTAGAGACGGACCTTATGCTTGCCGAAGCAGATGCTTTCACCGGCGTGCTGAGACCATAGAACAAACCGACGAGCACAAATACGGTAAGAACAACCATCAAGGCTTTTTGGGTGAAGTTTTTCATGGGGGTTTTCTCTCTCTCCAAATATTTTTTTACGAAATTTTTTGCCGTGCGTTTTGCCGGCAACTGAGTATAGAGGCCGAATGGACAAATGCTCTGCATTACATCCGACAGCCTCTTCTTTGTTTCCGAACATGTACCAACGTAACCGAGTCGGTCGCCAATTGTAATCGCGAGCAGGTTCTTGCGCCAGCGCCAAATTGTGCGAAGTTACGACACCGTCAACATGCAACTTGAATTGTGCAGCGCACGACGAGGACTCTTTTGCCAGCAACACTTCCCGCAACCGTTGCCGATAAGCAGCTAAAATGAAAACTATTTTGCGATGTCGTTTGGCCTGTCCTGAGCCTTAGACGTATTACGTACACGGTTCTTCGCGGCTCGTTCTGCGGCTCGGGCCAGGCCTGAAAAGCAGCGCCGGTTGTGGTATAATTTGCTATGAGCAAGTATCTATAAGTCACTTTAATATCAACAATTTAAGTGGAATCATGCGACTTTGCTTGCGGAACGCATAGAACCCTTTTTCTGCGCCAATAACGTTCCGCGTATATGATGGGGACCCTCAAATAATGGCTTCTGAAGAGATGGCAGTGGCAACCGCAAAAGAGCATACAAAATCGAAAAAGTCGGGCAGCGAAAACGGTCACGGGGATTACACCGCCGACTCCATCAAAGTCCTGGGCGGCATGGAAGCGGTGCGCAAACGCCCGGCCATGTACATCGGCTCAACCGGCGAGATGGGCCTGCATCACCTCGTTTATGAAGTCGTAGACAACTCCGTCGATGAAGCCCTCGCCGGCCACGCCGACAAGATTGACGTCACCATCCACATCGATAACTCCATCACCGTTGTCGACAACGGGCGCGGCATCCCAGTGGACGACATGGTGATTGACGACGAAAAACTTCCTGCGGCGCAGGTGGTTATGACCAAGCTGCACGCCGGCGGCAAGTTTGATTCTTCCACCTACAAAGTTTCCGGCGGATTGCACGGCGTAGGCGTGAGCGTGGTCAACGCGCTCAGCTACCAGTTGGACCTCGAGATCTGGCGCGATGGGCACGTGTGGGAACAGACTTACAGCAAGGGCGAGCCCACCAGCAAACTTAAGAAAACCGGCACGACAAAAAAGCGTGGGACCAAAGTGCACTTCGTTCCCGATAAAAGCATTTTCGCCACCACCGAGTACAACTTCGATACCCTGGCGCAGCGCCTGCGCGAGCTGGCTTTCCTTAACAAGGGCCTGCTCATTACGCTGACCGACGAGCGCAACACCGACTCCAAGACCGGGGCCGCCAAGAGCCATGAGTTCAAATACACCGGCGGCATCGCCGAGTTCATCAAGCACCTGAACCGCGGCAAGCAGACGCTGCACGACAAGCCTATCTACATGGAAGCCGAGCGCGACGGCGTTGCCATGGAAATCGCGCTGCAATATAACGACGGATACTCGGAAACCGTTTTCTGCTTCGCCAACAACATCAACACGGTAGACGGTGGCACGCACCTCTCCGGCTTTCGTACCGCGCTCACCCGCACCATCAACTACGCGGGACAGCAGCTCGGGCTCTTTAAAGACGTGAAAGAGAATCTTACCGGCGATGACGTGCGCGAGGGCCTGGTCGCGGTGATCAGCGTGAAGCTGTCGCAGCCGCAGTTTGAAGGGCAGACCAAGGGCAAGCTCAACTCCGACATTGCCGGTATTGTGCAGGCATTCGTGAATGAACGCCTGGGCGCATTCTTCGAGCAGAACCCTCCGGTGGCGCGCAAGATCATCAACAAGGCGATTGAAGCGGCGCGCGCGCGCGAGGCCGCGCGCAAGGCCCGCGACCTTACCCGGCGCAAAGGCGCGCTCGATGGCGGCGGCCTGCCGGGCAAGCTGGCCGACTGCTCCGAGCGCGACCCGAACCGTTGCGAATTGTTCCTGGTCGAGGGCGAATCCGCCGGCGGCACCGCCAAGCAGGGACGCGACCGGCGCTTCCAGGCCATCTTGCCGCTGAAGGGAAAAATTCTGAACGTAGAGAAGGCCCGCTACGACAAGATGCTGGGGCACGAAGAAATCCGCGCCATGATCACGGCCGTGGGAACCGGCATTGGCAAAGACGACTTTGATCCCACCAGGCTGCGCTACAGCAAGATCATCCTGATGACCGACGCCGACGTGGATGGCTCGCATATCCGCACCCTGCTGCTGACTTTCTTCTTCCGCCACATGCAGGAACTGATCAAGCGCGGGCACGTATATATTGCGCAGCCGCCGCTGTACTCCATCAAGAAAGGGAAATCGCAGCAGTACATCAAAGACGACCGCGAATTCGTAAAAGTCATGGTCAAGCGCGCCTCTGAAGGCATGGTGGTGCGCTATGGCGAGGGCGCCGCCAAGCTGGAGGGCGCTCCGCTGACCAAGTTCATGACCACTTTAAACGAATACCTGGGCTTCTTCGAAAAAGTGGATAAGCGCCTGCGCGATGCCCGGGTCACCGAGTTGCTGCCCAAGCTGGGCTTCAGCGCGCGTACCGATTTTGAGGGCGACAAGAAAACCCCGCCCAAAAAGATCGTGCAGCTCGAGAAGCAATTGAAGGGCCTGGAAAAAACCAACGGGGTGAAAGAGATCAAGCTGCAATACGACGCCGAGCACAATCTGTGGGAGGCGCACTTCACCGACGCGCAAGGCGCCGAGCGCAAGGTCAACTGGGAATTGGCGTCGACACCGGAATACCGGCAGATGATCTCCAAGTACAAGCAGATCCAGGAATTTATGGAGCCGCCGTTTGTGGTGGAAACCATTGGCCGTTCGGCAACGGCCGCGACGGAAGACGAAGGCGAGGAACTCAGCGAGACCGAACGCGAGGCCCTGGCTAAGGCCGGCATTACCGAAAAAGAAAAGAAAGCGGCCAAGCCTTCCGGCAAGAAGAAGTCTGCGGTCGAAACCGTGGAAAAGCAATCGGGACGCGAATTGTTCGATTACGTCCTCAGCCAAGGGAAGAAAGACTTTAATGTGCAACGCTACAAAGGCCTGGGCGAGATGACGGCCTCGCAGTTGTGGGAGACCACGCTCGATCCGGAAAAGCGGACGCTGCTGACCGTCAAGATGGAAGACCTGGCGGAATGCGAGACCATTTTCACCACCCTGATGGGCGAAGACGTGGAGTCACGCCGCAAGTTCATCGAAGAAAATGCGCTCGATGTAAAGAACCTGGATATCTGATCCGCCTCAAAATTCTGCGCTCCGGGCTTCTTTGAGCCGGCACATTTTTCGGATGTGCCGGCATTCAGGTCACAAACTTCCTGCAAAGCACTGAAGTTTCTTCTCATCATGGTTCAACCACTGCACCCATGAACAGGGTCTGGTTTGTTCGCGTATCGACGACTGCGAAGAAGAACGGACGATTCACAATCATGTGAAATGGCGCCGGCACAGGGCAGTTACCGCAAACGCCGCCAATGACTCCACCAGCAATCCCATAAGACTTAAGCTCGGCACCGGTTTCATCCACCTTCACTGACACGCCTTCCTGCACGCGATCGAGCTTAGCTCCCTCTAAACCAGCCATAGGAATAAAAGTTCTGAAATCGGTAAAGGGGAGCAGTATTCCCATTTTTTTGAGTACCGGCTCGGTGTCTCTTTCCTTCTTGATTTCGAAGCGAGGCAGCTCGAGATATCCATCGTGCTTAGGCAGCGGTACCAGCTCAATTTTGCGCGACCAGTTCGACGCGGCGGTTGAGGGCGCGTCCTTGCGGCGAGTTGTTATCAGCCACAGGACGCGAGCTGCCGAAGCCCTGCGATGCCAGACGGCCAGCAGTCATGCCGTTTTTGACCAGCCAATCGACTACAGCCTGTGCCCTGCGGCGGGAAAGATCGAGGTTGTAGGCGGCTGTGTTGGTGGAATCGGTATGGCCCTCAATGCTCAGGCGCAAACCTGGCTGGGATTGCATTAATGCCATCACCTGGCGCAGCGTGGGTTCAGAATCCGGCCGCAGGTTTGCGGAATCTGAATCGAAGTGGATGCCGTACAGAATAGCGCGGCCTCCCTGCTTGAGCTGCTGGCTGAGAGTGTTCCGGGTATCATCGCAGACTTTCTGCGGTCCGCTGCGGCGCGTGCCAAACCAGGCGCCCTGAAGTTCGCCTTTGGCGTACCAGACACCATTGAGAAAATCACCGCGCGAACTCAAAGTCATCAGCATGGTCCCGTTACCATTCTTCTGCCGCCACTCCGCGTTAATCGTGCGGCCGTCGCTTGAGCCGGAGATCTGGCCGTCGCCATTGTAGTAGCATCCGGTAACGTGGCTGCCATCCTGCGTGATCTGCAGTGCGCCATAGTTGGTATCGTACGCACCGCTCAGCGGCGGGCGCTGGACGGGCGCTCCCGTCGGCGAGCCGTAAGCCTCAACCTCCATGAGTTCCGTGTACTGCTTATTTCCCCAATTGGAAACCACCACCAGTTTCACCCAGCGGGCCTCGGAGCCGGCCGGCAGAGGAAATTCTTTGCGGGCGCTCTGGGTAGCTTCGAGCGTGGCAATCTTTTTATATCCGCTCTCGGAAGAAGTGCTGGAAACCCAAAGTTCGACTGCGCGCGCAGAAATTCCCGGGTAACCGGAATCCTGGGCGTTGGTGTTATCGAGCACGAGAGAATTCAAGTGGTAGGGCTGGGCGAGCTCAATGATGAACGTGTGCGGCAAGGGTTTGTTCCCGGGACTGCACCAACCTAGTGTGTTGGTACCGTCAAGGAGATTGAGCGCCATCCATTTGCCGTTATACTCACCGCTGCTGCTCAGCAACACCGCTCCTGACACCATGCCCATGATGTCGTTGCGCTGAGATGCGTTTTTGCCGGCAGATTGGGCGGCAGCGACATGGACACACAAAAGCAAACCCAGGCAGAGGCTTGTCTTCATAGGTTCTCCGTAACGTTGATGGGAGCATTGTACTACCAGGGCTTGGAAAGATTACGCCACAGACGCGCCGATCTGCCAGATTTCGATTGCGTTTGAGAACACTACATTTGAAAAACACTACAGAAGACACAAGCAGACAAGAATTTTGCCGCGTCGTGCGGGCAAGATGTCCCCAGCACGACAGCCGCGGCGACACTCTACGCTACGAGAGTGCCAGTGGGTTCGGTGGCCTCGGTCTTTACTTCGGGATCTTTGGCTGCCTGGTCTTTATCTGCAATCTGATCATCTGCAACCCGATCTTTAACTTCGGTTCCGGCTTCGTCAGGCTGGATTTGCTGTTGAACATCCTTGCTTCCGGAGGTGGAAGGCGCCCGCAGGCGGACCTTGAGCAAATCGCCTAATCTGCGAAACAGCTCGTTCCACTGAGCGGAACGTCCATCCCCGCTCTCCTCGCTTGGCACAGAATCAGCTTGTGGAATTTCCTTTTCCTGTTCCGGGAACGAGAGCTTCTGCAGCATCTGGTAATAAATATTTTGTGCCTTCCAGAGATCGACATTAAAGGGCAGCAGGCGGGCGAGTTCGACGGCGGCAACGGCCTTCTGCAGCACCATCAGAACACCCGGCTGCGACTCGACGCGCTTCATCATGCGTTCGAGGGCAATGCGCATGTCGAAGCCGAGCGCGCTGGCCTCCAACGACACCTGATCGCGGTTGGCGGCTTCGAGCAGCATGGCCACCTGCAACAGGTCCAGCTCCGGGGCCTGTAAGGCATGACGCAACTGCTGGTTGAGCACAAATTCGGCAGTGTGATGAAAGACCGAGGGCTGGGGGGTTCCCAACTCCGCTACGAAACGCATGAGCGGCGCATGCTTTTCGTAAATGCGGCGATAGCTGGCTTCCGATTCTTCGAGCGTAGTCTCCAGAATGCTTTTTACGATGGCGCGGCGCTGCTCAATGAAGAGCGACGGCAGCGAGTAGAGCGTATCGCCGAAGTGCTCGCGCAGGGCGCGAACAAGCTCGGGAAAATTCCCGCTCTGAAAATATTCTGAAAACTCCTGCAGGAGGGCGTTGAAATCAGCGGCTTGGCCGTCGGCATTGGAGCCAATTTCCCGCACGCCGGCCTGCACCTGATGATCGCCGGTGTAGAGCACGGCAAGGCGCAGGCGAGCTTCTTCGGTGGTGATTTGCGAGCGGATGTTGACTTCGCCCATGACCAGGGTCGCCGGCCCGGAGCGCAGTTTGTGGAACTCGCGAGGGTCAACGTCGTAGCAGAAGATTTTGGTCTTCCCTTCGCTGGGCAGGAACATGCAACTGAGGGCATAGTGCGCGCCCACCTTGCGCAGATCGACCACTTCGGGCTTGATCCAGCGCTTGTAGATTTCGGCGCCATTGCCCAAATCGGGCAGGTTGCTGGGGGCCTCAGACAACAGTTCCATAAAGCGTTTTTCGAGGGAAATATCGGGAAAAAGCTCCTGCCCTAATTGCAGAGCGCGGGCGGCATAGCGCATGACCTGGATGGTCTCAATACCGCTGACCTCATCGAAGAACCAGGCACAACTGGTATACATGAGCATGAGGTGGCGCTGCATTTCGAGCAATTTCAAAACGGTAATTCGCTGGGCATCGCTCAAAGGGCTGTGGGCGTGCTGCTCGAGAAAACGGTTGATGTTGGCAAGTCCGCGGCCGAGCACAACTTCTATATAGGCGTCGCGCGCGGCCCAGGGATCGTGCAGCAGGGTTGCGGCCAGTTGCTCGAAGCGCGGGGCCAGCTCGTCGCGCAGGAAGTCGAAGGCCTGGCGGAGCGGGCCGCGCCATTGCTGGCGCCAGTGCGGACGGCCGGAGTTGCATCCGCAGTCGGCCTGCCAGCGTTCGACCCCGTGGGCACAGCTCCAGGAACTTTTTTGCGCGATCTCAACCTGATGAGTTGCAGGATAGAGCTCCAGGAACTCGCCGTAGTTGGTGAGCTCGACCGAACCTTGTTTATCAGAAGCGAGGTTGGAGATGCGATTGATGGCATAAGACAGAGCCATGTCGCCGTGAGGATGATGATGGCCGTACGACTCGCCGTCCGTGGCGATGTGGACTAGCTGCGGCCAGGTACGTCCACCGGAGAGCCCGCTGAGCAGGCGCTGCACGAAATTCTCGCCATCGGAAAGCAGGCGCTCAAATGCCACGGCCTGCGAGATAGGGCCATCGTAAAAAAACACATTGATCTTGCGTCCGGAAGGAAGGACACAAAGGTAAGCGCGTGAGGGATCGATGCCAGCGTGCTGCAGCTCGGTCCAGCGGCGCCCGCCGATGCGGCGCACGCGCGCGGCCTGGCGGGGAGCGAGAATGGTATAGCGAATTCCCGCCTCGGCCAGAACTTCAAGGGTCTCGTTGTCCACGGCGGCTTCAGGCAGCCACATGCCCTCAGGGGCGCGTCCAAAGCGGTGCTCGAAGTCGCGGATGCCCCACAGCACCTGCGTCTTCTTGTCGCGGCGGTTGGCCAGCGGCAGGATCATGTGGTTGTAAGCCTGGGCGATAGCGGAGCCGTGGCTGTTGAAGCGTTCGCGGCTGGCGCGGTCAGCTTCCAGAATGCCGCGATAAGTTTCCGGCTGCTGCGATTCCAGCCAGGAGAGCAGCGTAGGGCCAAAGTTGAAGCTGATGTTGGAGTAGTTGTTGACGATGCGCTCGATGTATCCCTCAGAATCCAGAATGCGCGAGGCCGAATTGGGCGCATAACACTCGGCAGTAATGCGCTCATTCCAGTCATGAAAGGGATAGGCGGAATCCTGCACCTCCACCGCCTCAAGCCACGGGTTCTCGCGCGGCGGCTGGTAGAAGTGAGCATGAATACAGACGTAGTTCCGAGTTAGGGTAGAGGCCCCGTTGGCGGAAAGAGAGTCTTTTTCCGTCAACTGGCCAAGCGGTATTTGCATAACGATATTATCCACGGTGGCGAAGGAAGAAAAAAGGATGATTGACGATTTTCATGAACAATATTATCAACGGAAGCGGCAATGGGCGATATGCTGCCCATTGTCCCTTAATAACCTTGATATTTAGATACAAATACACAGCCGGGGATGCAAGGCAGCTCTGAAAGTGGCGGTGCTGCGACCGGGGATATAATGGCAGACTGCGGCAGCTGTCTAGAAGCTATTTGGCTCTGTTGACATCACTGAAACTATGCGTTTTTAAGAGGTGTCATCCTGATCCCGCGAAGCGGGGGAAGGACCTCCGATGGAGACTGGAATTACCCTCGGCCGTGATCGGATCGTACAGAATTTGTCCCTGACGAGTCTTAGCTGCGAGGATGTCAACAGAGCCAGATGGCTTCTATTATCTTTGTTCCCGGTGGAGTGAACGCGTGACAATGGTAGTTACCTCAGAATGTCCTATCTGCCATGGCACAGGCTGGAAGCCGGCGCCCACTGCCGAGACAGCCCCTCCCCCTCCAGGCGGAACCGTCAAACAGGCAGGAAGGGTGACCCGCTGCGATTGCGTGCTGAAAAAGAGGGCTGGGCTGCTCATGCAGCAGGCAGCTATCCCTGCCCGCTATGAGCATTGTGAGTTGCGGGAGTTTGTCACCAAATCATCGGGAGGTAATTCAACACTTGACGCCGCGTTGCTGGCGGCAGAAAGTTTTGTGAAAGAGTACCCGATAGAAACGACTGGACTACTCTTCATTGGCCCCATCGGCGTGGGCAAGACGCACCTGGCGGTCGGGATTCTGCGTGAGCTGGTGCTGCAGAAAAGCGTCCCCTGCCTGTTTTATGACTACCGCGAGCTGCTGAAGGAGATCCAGAATTCCTACAATCCCACGGTCAACACCACAGAGATGGCCATCCTGCGGCCGGTGTTTGAGGCTGAGGTCCTGGTGCTCGACGAACTCGGAGCCGTGAAGCCCACCGAGTGGGTGTGGGACACGGTCAGCCTGATCCTGAATACGCGCTATAACGACAAGCGCACCACTATCATCACCACCAACTTTCCCGACCAGCCCCCAGCCATGGCGGCCCCAGTCCGCGACCTGACCGCCCGCGACAGCGCCGCCCGCGCCCTGCGCGAAGAGACCCTCGGCGACCGCATCGGCGAACGCATGCGCTCGCGCCTGCATGAAATGTGTCACAAGGTTCTGATGGAAGGCAGCGACTTCCGGCAGAGGGTAAGGAGCAGCAGCTATCGGTAAAAGCCATTAGCAGTTGGCCCCGAGGGCGCAGCGCTTCATGCACCCGCACTCGTTGGCTCATCCCCCTGTGTATCCCGCACCGCTAAAAAGCGCTCTTCCTGAACATCAAAAACCGCTGTAAATCAATCAAAAAGTGCCCTGTGTGACACCCGGAATCATCTTGACTTTCCAGCTACTCTGGATTTGAATTGGGCTTTCCCCCTTTGTATTTTGACGATTCTCAAACACCGTCCTCTGCCCTTGGGCCACGGTGATATTCAGGAGAAAGCTCATGCTTCCATCCCGATACGGGACCCTGCGCGCGATTGTGACGTTGATCCTTTTCGCAACTGCATTCCAACTGTTCGCCCAATCGGCCTCGAAGCCGAATGCTCAGGCTGCGCCTGAGAGCACAACGACGAGCAATCCGAACATGCCTGCCTTTAAGGTGATGACGCACCCCGTAGAGCATCATCTGCAGCGCGGAAGTTCCTTCAACGGCGATGTGCGGACGCTACCGCAGATTCCGCCAGAGAAGTTCGAGCGCCCGGAGTTTGAGCAGCCGGAGATAACACCGGTGCCTTATCCGGGAACAACGGTTGTCCCTCAAGCCAGCGCCACACCCTTTGCCGCTGGGATACCCTCCTTCAGCGGGCCTGCACCCTCCCCGAGCATCGCCTTTGATGGCCTCGATTTCACCAACTGGGGGGCAGGACACCCGCCCGATACCAATGGAGACGTTGGACCGCTGGACTACGTCCAGACCATCAACACCTCAGTCGGCATTTACCGCAAGAGCGACGGCGTTCGCCTGGCGGCGTTTACCTTCAACACGCTGTTGAACGGCCACTTCGGCAATCTGTGCGATACCAACAATTTCGGTGACCCGGTCGTAGTGTATGACACCTTCGAAGATCGATGGATCATCACCGATTTCGCTTTCCAGCTCAGCGGGGGCAACGTTGTCGCCCCCCAGTTTCAATGCTTCGCTGTCTCCAAATCGGGCGACCCAGTCAGTGGTGGCTGGAACTTTTACTCCATCCAGGTAAATGGAGCTCTGGGCGACTACCCCAAATTTGGTATTTGGCCTGACGGCCTGTATATGTCAGCTAACCTCTTCGGCTTTGGTGGCGGCTCGTTCCAGAATGTCCGGGTATGGGCTTTCAACAAGGCGCAGATGTATGCAGGCGCGCCAACGGTCCAGGTGCTCTCTTTTGACGCGCCCTCGGCCGAATTTACCCTGCTTCCCAGTAATGCGCGGCTTCAAACAGGCACGCCGCCTGCGGGCAGTCCAAACTATTTCGCCGTGGTGGCACAATTTCTTAACGCAGTCAGCGTATATAAGTTCCACGTGAACTGGAACAGTGTCTCCACCTCTACATTCAGTGGCCCCTTCATCTCAACTACAGCTACAAGCTGGTCCCAGTTCACAGGTGCCAATGGCGATGTGCAGTCACCGGGCAACCTGCTTGACACGCTGTACTTCCGGCTGATGGTTCAGAACCAGTACACCAATATCAGCGGAGTCGAGTCGCTGTGGAACTCGCATACAGTAGGCGCCTCGGGCAGCACATCTGCTCAGACTGCGCCCCGCTTTTACCAGGTCAACGTGACTGGCGGAAGCGTTGCGGCCAGCGCAACCCAGGCCTTCACCTACAGTCCCGATGCTACTGTGAATCGCTATATGCCCAGTGTTGCAGTAGATCGCGCGGGAGACATGGCCATTGGGTACAGCGCGACGAACGCTGGTTTAAACCCGGCGATCCGTTATGCGGGACGCCTCGCTGGCGATCCTGTAAATTCGATCACGCAGACGGAAACTTCGCTCATCGAAGGAACCGGAACCCAAAGCGGGAACTGCGGAACTTCTGCATGTACCCGCTGGGGCGACTACAGCGCCATGACGCTTGCTCCCGACGGCTGCACTCTCTGGTATACCAACCTGTACTACCAGACAACCGGACTGGCTTTCAACACTCGCATAGGTGCATTCAGTTTTCCGAGTTGTACACCCGTATCCACCGGCACATTGCAGGGCACAGTGACGGCTTCCGGCAGCGGCAATCCTATCAGTGGCGCGACCGTGGCCCTTGGAAGCAGAACCACCACCACTGCAGTAGATGGCACTTACTCGTTCGTGGGCCTTCCTTCCGGAACTTATCCCAGTATTACGGCCAGCTTTGCTGGCTTCGTTTCCGGCTCAGCAGCGAATATTGTGGTGAGCGATGGCTTGACCACAACTCAGAACTTTTCCCTGACACTTGCACCAACCAGCGGCTGCCTCACGGATACAACCCAGGCAGACTTTCAGACCGGTGTGCCCACAAATTGCGACCTCACCAGCAGTCCAGGAGATGTCATTTTGGTGAATACCGCCAATATTGATCAGCAAAATACCACTCTTGGAAATAGCGGCGTTGGAATCACAATCACTACATGGGGCGGCCAAACGTTTACCCCTTCTGTTACCGGCCAGCTCACGCGTGCAGATATCAATTTGTTCTGCAGCGGATGCACAGGTACAACGCCTAATCTCACCCTCTCTCTTAGGGCGACGAGCGGCGGCTTGCCCACGGGTGCCGACCTCGCGTCCGCGACCGTCACGGGGTTCTCAAGCGGCGCTGCAGTCTTCTACACCGCCACCTTCGGCAGTCCTCCGACTTTGACGGCGGGAACACTGTATGCGCTTGTAATACGTCCTACTGCAAACCCTTCCGTAGGAATCTACGCGCTTACCCGGAGCGGCACCTCAACAACCGGCGCCGATGTCTACGCGGGCGGCACTCGCGTTGCCGGAGCCACCAGTGGTACGGTCTGGTCAATTCCAACAACTGGCGGCATAACAACCGACGCCGGCTTCAAGACCTACATGCAGACTGGCTTCACGTCACTGGGTACCTTCGTCTCCTCGATCAAAGATGCCAACCCGGCCAGTGGCGCAACGCCTAGTTGGAGTACGCTTTCCTGGACGGCCTCTACTCCGGCCAATACGGCGATCAAATTTCAGGCAGCAGCCAGCAATAGCATATCGGGGCCGTTCAATTTTGTTGGACCGGATGGCACAGCAGGAACTTTCTTCACCAATGGCGGGTCGCTGGCGCAATTCAACGGCAACCGGTATCTCGAATACCAGGTCTCTCTGACTACGACCGACAGCACTGTCACGCCAACGTTGAATGACGTGACGGTGTGCTTCAGTAATGCTTCAGCCTTGCCGCCGACAATCAGCAAGTCGTTTGGTGCACCCAGGATTGCGGTAACGGGCACGGCATCGCTGAGCTTTACGATTAGTAACCCGAACGCCGGAACGACATTGACCGGCATCGCATTCAGCGATACGCTGCCGGCGGGCTTGGTCATCAACACACCCAATGGCCTTAGCGGCTCATGCGGCGGTGGCACGATTACCGCCACGCAGAACACCAACGTGATCAGCCTTTCGGGAGCATCGCTTGCGGCTTCGGGATCGTGCACGTTTTCGGTAAATGTGCTTGGAACGGCTGGCGGAGACCAGAACAATACTACCGGCAATGTGACCTCAACCGAGGGCGGAACAGGCGGAACCGCGTCCGCTACCATTAACGTGATAGCCCCGCCGACGCTCAGCCTCGCATTCAATCCCACCACCATCGCGCAGAATGCGACGACTTCCCTGCAGTTCACCATTACTAATCCGGCGGCCAACACGACCGCTCTGAACGGGGTTGCCTTCACCGATAATCTGCCCACCGGGCTCACGGTTGTTACTTCCTCCTCCACAGTTTGCGGGGGAACGTTGAGCACTACCAATCCCACAACCATCCACCTCTCGGGTGCGACCGTCAACACAAACAGCCAGTGCATCTTCAGTGTGACCGTCACCGGAGCATCTGGCGGCAACTACAGCAATACGGTCTCCGGCGCCGGCTCGATTACTTCGACCACCAGCGGCATCGGAGCGACTGGGCCGGCCAGCAACACGGCCACGCTAACCGTAGTCGCGCCACCTTCGATCGCAAAAGTCTTTAACCCCAATACCATAGCCCTGAATGCGACCACTTCGCTGACCTTCACCATTACCAATCCAGCAGCCAATACGGTGGGGCTGACGGGTGTGGCGTTCACTGACACGCTACCCACAGGACTGACGGTGGCCAATTCATCGGCGACAGTATGTGGCGGGACCTTGACCACGACAGCGCCGACCGGCATCGCGCTATCGGGAGCGACCATCAACACCAACAGCCAGTGCCAGTTCTCCGTCACGGTGACAGGAGCCGCTCCGGGTCAATACACCAACACGACGGGCAACGTAACATCAACCAACGGTGGCACCGGCAATACAGCCAGCGCGAACCTGACCGTGGCTGCGCCACCTACCATCAGCAAGGCGTTTGGCGCGAGCACCATTCCGTTGAATGGCTCAACTTCGTTGAGCTTCACCATTACCAACCCCAACACCTTCAGTTCCCTAAGTGGAGTGGCCTTTACCGACAACCTGCCTGCAGGCCTGGTGGTAGCAACCACACCCAACGTGACTGGCTCCTGCGGCAGCGGCACGATCACGGCAACCGCCGGCAGCGGCGCCATCAGCTTGTCTGGTGGAACTCTGACCGCATCCACGACCGCGGGATCATCGTGTACCTTCTCAGTGAGCGTGACCGGCACAACTGCCGGGACCAAAAACAACACCACTGGGAACGTGACTTCGACCGAAGGTGGAACAGGCACAACCAGCAACACCGCTGTAGTAACGGTGGTTGCGCCGACAACGATCAGCAAGGCATTCACTGCGCTCACGATTCCGCTAAATGGCACCGCCACGCTGACCTTCACCATCACCAACCCGAACACCGCGACCACGCTGACCGGCGTCAGCTTCAGCGACACGCTGCCATCAACGACCGGCACACTGGTGGTCTCCAGCACGCCTAACGTCGTCAACACCTGCGCTGGAATAGTAACGGCAACGGCGGGAACTGGCGTTATCAGCCTTTCGGGTGGCAATGTGAACCCGAGTGCATCATGCACCCTGAGCGTAGACGTGAAAGGAACGGCGGCCGGAGACGCCAACAACACCACTGGCGCCATTACCTCCAATGAGGGCGGCACTGGCGCGACCAGCAACACAGCAACATTGAAGGTGGTAGCGCCGCCGTCGATCGCCAAGGCATTCAATCCCACGACGATTTCGCTGAACGCGACAACTACGCTGACCTTGACCGTCACCAATCCGGCAGTCAACACGGTTGCCGAGACAGGCGTGGCCTTTGCCGACACCCTGCCAACGGGCTTGGTAGTGTCAACCCCGAATGGGCTGTCGAGCACCTGCGGCGGCACGGCCACGGCGGTCGCGGGATCAACCAGCATCACCCTGACGGGCGGCAGCATTGCGGTGAACGCCTCCTGCACGGTAATCGTGACCGTGACGGGAACAGCCTTCGGCAGCTACACCAACACCACAGGGCCCGTGTCCTCGACCAACGGTGGCACCGGCAACACAGCATCGGCCGGCCTGGCCGTCGCCAATCATGCCGATATCGCGGTAACTCTGGTCCATCACCCCGATCCAGCGGCCTTTGGCGGCAATCTGGTCTTTGTGGCAACCGTGACCAATAACGGGCCAGACACGGCCAACGTAACGTTCACAGAGAACTTCGCGGGGGCGCAGTACCTGGTTTCAGCGATTCCTACACAGGGAAGCTGCAGCGCCGAACCGGTGACTTGCAGCCTGGGCAGTATGACCAACGGTCAATCCGCGACGGTCACGATTACGGTTACGCCATTACAGGGAAGAAATATTATTGGAACGGCGAAGGCGACAACCGATATCACCGATACAAATGTCAACAACAGTACGGCCAGCAGCACGGGGCGAATCAGGTTTAAGCCGTTTCATTTTTAAGCAGTCAGTTTTTAACGCAGTCAGCAATCAGCATTCAGCCAGTAGACGGTAGTTCTCCACTCGCACCGCTTGGTGCACGGTGGGAGCCCCCGGCTTTTTAAGCCGGGGGTGAAGGCTCATAGAGTTTTGGGCTTCAGCCCCGGTTCGTTATGGACAAGCGATATCACGCAGACCGCAATAGCTGCGAACCCGACGAGAAATAAGATCGATCACAGAGAAGAACTGCTCAGATGCAGCCGCCGCAAGAGCGCGGGCCCGGCGAAGACTGCTTCCGGGTGCGGGCGGCATCATATGTATCCGCCAGAACAAAGTTGTAAGCCAGGGTAATCAGTAATCCGCAGAGTCCCAGAAAAACAACCATACCAACTTATCCTTTAACACCAAATTTACCTTCTAAGTAGATGCTGGGTCCCAAGCACGAGTTGGCGGGCAGCAGATGCCCCTTTGCAGGGGAAAGATGTGCTGCTGAAGTGCGCCAATTTGAGCAGCCCGGAAAACAGTGCTGAACGCTTGCTGAATAATCACCGCTTGAGTGATCCATCGTAAAATTGGGGCGGAAGCCCTGGGAAAGCAAAGAAACCAATCACTTCCTCTCTGCCCTGAGCTTGTCGAAGGGCCAGCACGTAGCGCCGGGGTTCCCAGCAAGCCCGATTTTGGCTTGATGGGGTGGAACGAAGCGGAGCGTTCAGAAAATAATCGGGTTTGGCGGTTTTTGTCTAAACCCGATTTTCTGGACAAAGCCCTCGTGGTCTCTTTAAGCAATTAAGCACTAAAATGAAGCCGTGCTATCACGGCGAATTGAGTTCGCTCCCGAGCGCGATGCCGCTATCTTTGCCGAGCTGCCCGGCGCTCCTGCCGTCTTTATCATGCGCGGCGAGCGAGGCAGCGAGCCTTACGTCAGCAAAACCTCGGACCTTAAACGGCGGCTGACCCGGCTGCTGAGCGCCCCCGAAGAGCAGGGCAAGCGGCTCAACCTGCGGGAACGCTGCCGCACTATTGACTACACCCTGACCGGATCGGATTTTGAATCGGGATTCCTGCTGTACACCATTCTGCGGCGCGAGTTTCCCCGCAACCTTCCTCGCAACTACCGCGAGCGGCTCAAGCTGCGCTTTGCCCCGCTCATCAAACTGAACCTGGAGAATCCGTATCCGCGGGCTTACGTAACCCGCCGCATCGGAAAGTTGCATTCCACATCGCGCTACTACGGTCCCTTCGCTTCACGGGCAGGAGCGGAAAAATTCCTGAACGATGCCCTCGACTTCTTCAAAATGCGGCGCTGCGATTTTGACCTCAATCCCGACCCCGGCTTTCCCGGTTGCATGTATTCAGAAATGAAAATGTGCCTCGCGCCCTGCTTCAAAGGATGCACCGATGATGAATATCGCCACGAAGTGGCGCAGGTGCGCGATTTTTTGGAAAGCGGCGGGCAGTCGCTCGAACGCAACCTGGCGGAGCAGCGCGAGAAAGCCTCCGCCGAATTGCAGTTCGAGGCAGCGGCGGCCATCCATGGGCGCATGGAAAAGCTGTGCGGAATTCTGGGGGCAACGTCGCTGCCCGAGATTGCGCGCCCCATAGAAAAATTGAACGCCGTGATGGTGCAGCCCAGCGCCGGGAAGGGCGCGGTTTCGCTGTTCAAGATTACCCGCGGGATGATTGCCGAGCCAGTGAGCTTCGCGGTTGAAGAAAAGACGGAGGCAGCTTCGGCGGCAGGTGGTGGCGCCGTGAAAAAAGCCGCTCCACGCTCCATGGAGTCGCGCATTGCCGAGTGCCTGGCGCAGATCCCCGAAGCCCAACCGGCCTCCGCCATCGAGCTGAATGAGCATCTGGCCATCGTTAAGCGCTGGTACTACCGCAGCCGCAAGACCGGAGAAATTTTCCTGACCGATGAACGCGGCGAGTTCCCGCTGCGCCGCATTGTCCGCGGCATAGGCCGGGTGCTGCGGGGAGAGAAGGCGGAGGCGGCAGGCAGCGATGAAGCGCATCGGGCGTACTGGCTGGCGCGGACGCGGGAGGAAGAGAGTTAAACAGTACTTAGTACTCAGTGGAGATTAAGAAAAATCAGCTCCGGGCGCAACTTTTCTTGAAGGCCGGCACGAGAGAGATACCACCAACTCCAGAAGTTGTAGACAGCACAGCCAATGCAACAAAATACAGACAGCCGCTCGATACGAGCATAAGGATCGATCAGGTCCACAAGCAAAGGGCCGCACCCATAAAGAATCCATGCGGCAGAAAGGCACCTCGCAAGATGCACGGCGCTTCTCGTTTTTCTCAATAAACCGACAGCAACAAAGAATGCGCCGATGACGAATCCCAGCAACAACAAAACCGGCGTATAGCTCACCAATTCCAATAAAACAACCGATTCCCCGCGGTCATTAACGTTGCCTAACTCCCAGGGCGAGGCTGGGATTGATTCGGCAATGCACGCAACCCATATCGTTGCGAGCAGAAAAGCGGCAATGAACCATGGAATGGCAATTACCAGAATGCCTTTTGGAGTTTCGCGAAGCCATTTTCGGAGCATGGGTTCATCCTCGCTTTCGTTAGACACCAGAAGACGATCCCAAGTTCGTGTTTGGCTTGCTCCGTGGCCTTTGGTATCAGAAGGTTGTTTTCTTAGCAAAGGTGGGTGATCATTCCTTGAAGTGCGCTCGGGGCGCGAATCAGGGTAATTTGAAACAGGAGTTAACAGAAACAATGTGTCCGCACACAAAAACACTACTTCCACAAAACCAGGTAATGGTCTGCATCTTACTAGGTCTAAACGACTTAACTGCAAAATCGATTACTTAGCAATCCCCCCACCCCCACGGCTTCATTGTTGGTAGAAACTGAGAATCGAGATGACAAACTGGTCGTCGAGAAAGATTGTGAATGAAACCTTGGAGCTGCTCACGGCCGCTTGCGGAAGACTACCCGCAGGCCTTCGCGCCAGCGCTCGTCCACGCCGATCAACGTACAGTCGATTTCCGGCGAGAGATACCGCAGCAGAGTATCGGTTGCGGGATGGATGCGCAGCGCGGGAGCAATCAGCAGAAGCAGCGGCGGTTGCGAGGAGAGGCCTTTGCCGGCGAAATAGCCATTGGCTGTGAATTCGTTGCGCAGGTGGTGCCACTGCACGCGCGCCCAGTAATCGAGCCCCTGGAGCGGCAGGTGAATGTCTTCATCGGCCTTCAACTCCAGCACCGCCAGGCGTCCCTCACGGGTGCAGGTAAGCACATCAATCATGGCGCGGTCGCTGGCGGAAAATGCGGGGACCTGGGAGTAGACAAAATTGGAATCGAAGTCTGAATCGAGCGCGGCGACGTTTTTCACGATGAGCGATTCCAGCCAGCGCTCCGGAGCCATGCGCCAGAGAGCATGATTGTGGTCGGCATTGGCAAGGCGCGTTTCCAGCAACCGGCTGAGAAGCTGAGCAAAGAGTTTTTCTGTCTCGCTGCTCAGAACGGTTTCATGCGGGCCGGCGCCGAAGGCGATTTCGTGGCTGCCTGCTTTGGCCTTGGCGCGGGCGAACTCCAGGCCGTGCAGGCGAAAAGCAATTTCACTGGCAGAGATGGGCACCAGTTGCACTTTGCCGGCATGCTGCACAAAAGACAGCACCCGCTCAATGGCGGGCTGTAGCCGGTGCTTCACAGCCGCGGGATTCAGGCACTTCACCAGGTGCGTGGCGATGTTGCCGCGGTCGCGGCAGTCGAGCAGCCGAAGGCTTCGCTCGGCTTCATCGAATTCATACAGCTCGAATTTGGCCAGATCGTGATTCAGGCAGGCCAGGCGCTCACGGACAACGGCGCTCGTATCCGGAGGAAGAAACAGCTTTAATCCTTCGACAACAGTGCGGGCAGCTTCTTTGCTGCGGCAGTGCTCCAGCCACAGCAAGGCAAAGGTCAGGGCGCCGTCGATGGAGGCCTGCAGTTCCTGGGCGTTGACGCCGAAGACGGCAAAGGCGGAGCGTCCCCGGCGGAGCAGGCCGCGAGCATACACCGGGCTGAACGAGCGCTCCAAATCCATGGCCGAGGTAAGCGGAGTGGACGACAAATCGGGAAATTGTTTCTGCAAGACTTTCTGCAGCAACTTGCAGTACTGGCGGCGGCCCACGGTGCGGGCCTGCGGTGAGCGCCGGTCGCCGTGGCGCAGAATTTCAAGCCGCGAGGGCTTCGCCTGGCCGAAGCGCTGCACGGAAAGCAGCAGCGCGTCTTTCTTCACCTCGACGTCGAGAACGCGCCGGATGGTGTTACGCTCATCGGACCACAGATGCAGCAGGCATTTGCCGTGATCGGCAGAGACAAAGTAGCGGGCAAGCGAGAGGTCGAAGATCGGTTCTCCGTCTTCGAAGACGACAGCAGAGGGAGCCTCGGCCAGGAAGGCTTCGAGGTCACGCATCAGGGACTCGGGCTGCATAATACTCAGTGTTCAGTTGTCAGTATTCTGAACTCGACGGAACGTCAATGATATACAAGGGTTGGTGATTTGAGAGAAGGACTTTTATCGGTTAAGAACACCCAGGAAGGCTTTCCACGGCCCCACCTCGACCTCATATTGTTTGGCCAGGACGCGGCTGATCTGGGAAATGTGGGTCAGGTCATGGACAACCCATGTAGCGATCAGCTGCTGCAGGGTCACGACTCCAAGCTGGGGATGAGTTCCGGTGCGAGAGAAATCTAGAGGTCCTAAATTCATGCTTCGCAGCGCGGCCAGATTCTGCTCACGGAGATCCTTGAAACGAGCGAGCAGAACGTCAATAGGCTGGGTCCGACCCTCTCTGAACTGTGCGAAGCGGTCAAAGGTTTCAAAAGGCTGGCTCTCGCCGTGCTCCAGAATGATTTTTATTCTGGGAAGCCAGTCGGTAATTTCGCCATGGATAAGATGGCCGACAACGTCGTAGCAGTTCCAGGTATCGGGGCCCTCGGTGGCAAAGAGCCAGCATTCAGGAAGAACGAGAAGGAGAGAGCTGAGGAGACTGGGCGTCCTCTCCAGGATTTGCGTCGCTTCAGAGAGCTTCATCTCCATGGGTGGGAATCTCCGGTTGGGTAAGATTCTCCGCGCGCTGGATTGACGCAATTTATGTTTGGCGGGAATTCGTGAAATAATTGAATTTCAGGAAGGAATCGCGGGAGTGGCTGGGGCATCCAATCCTCATATCCTTACGAATGCGAGCAAACATGGATAACAGCAAAAAAAAGTTCTTCTTTGACCACTACGGATTGAGCGAGCGCGACCTGGAGCAATACCTGGCGGCGGCGCTCAGCGCGGGAGGCGACTACGCCGACCTGTATTTTGAATACCTGACCTCAACCTCGTTGAGCCTGGATGAATCTATGGTGAAGTCGGCGTCGCAGGGCATCTCCGCCGGCTGCGGGGTGCGGGTGATTGCCGGTGAGCGCACTGGCTATGCCTACACCGACGACCTGGCGCCAGAGAAGATCCTGCACGCGGCGCGCACGGCGGCGCTGATCGCCAGCGGACCATCGAAACAGCCTGTGGTCAACCTGAAGGAAAAGAGAAATTCCAATTTATATCCCGTACACACGCCCTCGGTGGATGCCGATGTAGCCGCCAAGCTCGCGCTGGTGATGCGGGCCGATAAGGCGGCGCGCGCCTATGATTCTCGCATCTTCCAGGTGCGGGCCAGCTATGCCGACGAGCTGCGGCGCATCCTTGTTATAGGCTCTGACGGAACCTTTGCCACCGACTTTCAGCCGCTGGCGCGCATGAACGTGCTGTGCATCGCCAAAGATGGCGACGTTCCCGCACGGGGATCGGCCGGCGGTGGCGGGCGCGTTGCCCTGGAATATTTCCAAACCGAAAAAACTCCGGAGCACTTTGCAACCGAAGCTGCGCGGCAGGCGATTGTGCAGCTTGGCGCCATCGATGCGCCGGCAGGCGAGATGGAAGTTGTACTGGGGCCAGGATGGCCGGGGGTCCTGTTGCACGAAGCCATTGGGCACGGCCTTGAGGCTGACTTCAATCGCAAGAAGACATCGGCGTTTGCGGGGCTGGAAGGCAAGAGGGTGGCCAGCGACAAATGCACCATCGTTGACAATGGCTCCATGCCTTCGCGCCGCGGCTCGATCAATGTGGATGATGAAGGCTCGCCCACGCAGAACACAGTCCTGATCGAGAACGGAATCCTGAAAAACTTTATCAGCGACAAGCTTTCCGCCCGGCTGATGGGCATTGCCGATACCGGCAATGGACGCCGGGAAAGCTATGAGCACATCCCCATGCCGCGCATGACCAACACCTACATGTTGGCAGGGCAGGATTCGCCGGAAGACATTATCAAGTCGGTGAAACGTGGAGTCTATGCCGTGAACTTTGGCGGCGGGCAGGTGGACATCACCAACGGCAAGTTCGTCTTTTCCGCCTCTGAAGCCTACATGATTGAAGACGGGCAGATCACCGCGCCGCTGCGCAATGCTACTTTGATCGGCAATGGACCGGATGTGCTAACGCGGGTCTCCATGGTGGGCAACGACCTGCAACTGGATGAAGGCATTGGCACCTGCGGTAAAGACGGCCAAAGCGTGCCGGTGGGAGTAGGAATCCCGACGCTGAAAGTCGACCGGCTGACGGTGGGTGGAACTGGGTCTTAATTTGCCATTCACCACGGAGGCACGGAGACACAGAGGAATTGAATCATCGGGTCATTTTGTCATTGAAGGTAAATGACGGATCACTAAGATCCAATGGCTCAATGATTCAATGACCCGATGATTCAATTTCTCCGCGTCTCTGCGCCTCCGCGGTTAGAAATCATTTGAAATAAAAAATTATGAAGACGGCAGAAGTACAAACGCAAGATAGAAGACAAATCGAAACCGATTTGAAGCAGCTTGCCAGCGATGTTGTGCGCCAGGCGATGCAGCGCGGCGCCAGCGCTGCCGAAGCGGTGATCAGCGAGGGCAGTGAGTTTTCTACGCTGGTGCGTCTGGGCGAGGTGGAAACGCTGAAGGAAGCCGGGGCCAAGGCGGCAGGGTTGCGCGTCTTTTTAGGACAGCGGGCGGCTTCAACCCACACCAGCGATTTATCGCGCCAAGGCATCGAGCAGATGATCAGCGGGGCGCTCACGCTGGCGCGCGTGACCTCGGAAGATCCTCATGCGGGATTGCCGGCGCCGGAGCAGCTTGGCGCAATCGGCGGCGATCTGCAACTTTATTATGACGACGTCTATTCCCTTTCCGCCGCCGGCCGCATTGACTACGCCCGCCGCGCCGAGCGCGCCGCGCTGGATTCCGATAAGCGCATCACCAACTCAGAAGGCGGCAGCTTTGATGCCGCTACCGGCAGAAAAGTGCTGGCCAATTCGCTGGGATTCGTGAACGAATACCGGCGCTCGTATTGCTCGGTGGTTGCCTCTCCTATTGCGCACAGCGATGGCACAGCGATGCAGCGCGACTACTGGTATTCAGTAGCGCGCACGCTGAAGAAGCTGGAAAGTCCTGAGTCAGTCGGCAAGACCGCGGCCCAGCGCGCGTTGCGCCGGCTGGGCGCGCGTAAAGTCTCAACTACCAAGGTCCCAATCGTCTTTGACCAGCAGACAGCAGGCGCGCTGTTGGGCGAAATTTTTGATGCGGTGAACGGCGACGCTATTTATCGCCATGCCTCGTTCCTCACCGGTAAGCTGGGCGAAAAAGTTTTTGGCAACAACGTTACGATTGTGGATGACGGAACGATGCCGGGAGGTTTTGGGAGCTCTCCGTGCGACTCGGAAGGCGTGCCCACGCGGCGCACCGTGGTGATTGAAAAGGGATTGCTGAATTCGTATCTGCTGAACACCTACACCGCGCGCAAGCTGGGACTGGCGACGACCGGAAATGCGGCGAGGGGGCTGGCGGGAACCCCAGGAATTGGACGAGGAAATTTCTTCCTGCAGCCGGGCAGTAAGGGTCCAGAAACCATTATTGGCGAAATTAAGGACGGCCTTTACGTCACCGAGTTTCTCGGCTTCGGCGTGAACATGGTCACGGGAGATTTTTCGCGCGGCGCCAGCGGCCTGTGGATCAAAGACGGCGAGTTGACATTCCCGGTCGAGGAGATCACCGTTGCCGGCAATCTCAAAGAGATGTTCAGCAACATCAGTGAGATTGGGCGTGACCTGGAATTTCGCGGTTCCGTTGCGGCGCCTACCCTGCGGATTGAAGGCATGACCGTGGCCGGAGAGTAAGGAAGCAATTGAGTCATTGATTCATCGGGTCATTGAGGAATTGCAGAATTTTGGTAGTTGTGTAATTGATCCGATGTACGAATCACAAATCCCAGATTCCAAATTACGCAATTGCCCGATTACCTAATTATCAAATTTCTCAATGACTCAATGGCTCAATTCTGCAATGCCCCAATCTCCCGATGACACAATGACCCAATTCTTCTTCTTCTAGGCGTGGGCGGAAGATGCAGAGGCTGCTGACGCCAGCTTGGCCCTTTTTTCATCCACGGCCTGGATCAAGGCAGCCCGGTTATTCTTCCACATGGCCTGAATCTCATTGCTGAATCCGGCGATAACCCAGGGCACACGGGCCGCGACCCCCTGCAGGAGTTCATCAATTTTCTTTTCTTTCATGCTGACTTCAAAGCTTTCGCCGGAGCGGCTGAACAGGAGCGCAGAATAGGTTTTGCCGGTGGGAATGAAAGAATGATAATGCCGGATGACCTTCTTGTAGGCCCACACCACATCTGGCAGCCGTGCGATCTTGAGCCCAAAGACAAAGGGCGCGAAGAGCCAGGAGCGCGTGATCACGGCAACGCCAATGGCCTGCGGGGCCTGGGTGATTTCATTTTCAATTTCCATGCTGATCATTTCAGGCTCGCCGTAGGCGCGAAGTTTTCTGATGATGGGGTGAGCGGAACGGTCAGAGGTGCGGGCGGCCCATTTTGCTAAATTCCACCCAAGCAGCAGAAGAATGGGAATGCCGATTCCCAGGGCCCAATAACCGTTATCGCGATAGTCGACGGTATCGAGCACGAACGGCAGGAACTGGCCCTTGAGGCCGGGCTCCGCTTGCTCGATCTGGCCAACGACATCAGCGCCTTCGGAGTCTTTGACCAGCGCGCCGGAAAATCCAGTCGCGACAGATGAGCCAGGGGCCTTAACCAGCAGCCAGCGCTCGCCGACCTTGAGCGCCTTATAGTCATACTTCACGCTCTCCGATTCGACTTTATTGGTGGATTCATTAATCTGTTGCTCCACATGTTGAAAGCCGGTAGGGGCCAGCCGGTCTCCCGTGACTTGGACAAAGAATTGCGGCCGCTGCTCCGGGTCTTGAATGGCCAGCAAATCTTCAGTGCTGATTGCTTTTGGGCCGCGAACAAAGTTGATGGCATAACGGTAGTTCAAAGCCACAACCGCAAGAAGAGCGGCCAGCAGGATCCCATTGACCAATACGAGATTGCGGTTCGTGCGGCGAATTTGCCGCTCGATAAAGCTGTTCTCTAAAGTGTCCATTTGCCGGTCACGCTATCACGGGTTTGAACTGGTTTCAACGGGAAAGAAAAGCTTTTAGCTTTTCCGATTGCGGCAGCAAACAGACAGATTAGGTACAATTTCGGCTGATGGCTGACGAACAACCCACTCCACAAGAAGAGCCGGTATTTAAAACTGAGCAGGGCCGCGAGAGCAACGTTGCATGGCCGGCAATCGGCATAGGATTTGTGTTTCTGGCCGTGGCTGTGGGATTGTTCATACTGGTCTCCCGCAAGCCACAAAGCCGGGCTACCGGCACGCCTTCTCCTTATGCGCCGCACATTCAACTGCAGGACGTGAAGCTCAGCCAGGCGGAAAATTTTGTGGGCGGAACGGTGACCTACATCGAAGGCCAGATGGTGAATACCGGTGATAAAACCGTAAATCAAGCGACCGTGGAGACCACATTCCAGAATTCGATGGATGAGATCGTGCAGCAGGATGAGTTGCCGCTACAGGTGCTGGACCGTGGCGGGCCTTATCCGCAGGCGGTTGACCTCCGTATTGCTGCGCTGAAGCCGCACGAGCAGCGCGAGTTCCGGCTGACCTTGAGCCACGTTTCTTCCGACTGGAACCAGCAGATTCCCAAACTGACCGTGATGAATGTGGAAACAGAATAGATTGAGTCATCGGATCATTGAGTCATTGGGTAATTTGTAATTGCGTGATTCGATAATCTCGCCTTCCCATGAGTCAAAGATGCATTTCTCAATGACCCAATGACTCGATGGCTCAATGGTCCAATCCCCCTCGTTTACAATCGAAACATGCAAGAGACAAAGCCGTTCCGCCTGACGGAGTCGGTAAAAGCTGCGGGTTGAGCGAGCAAGCTGAGTCCGGCGGCGCTGGACGCGGTGCTTGGGAAATTAGCCCGGCAACAAGACGCGAATGTGCTGGTTGGCTTCGACAAAGCCGACGACGCCGGCGTGTATCAAATTGCGCCCGATAAGGCATTGGTGCAGACGGTGGATTTTTTTACTCCGGTGGTGGATGATCCCTACACCTTCGGCCAAATTGCCGCCGTGAATGCCCTCAGCGATGTTTATGCAATGGGTGGACGTCCACTAAGCGCGCTGGCGATGGTGTGTTTTCCCGAAAAGGGAGGCTTGGAGGTTCTGGAGCGGATTCTGGCCGGCGGCCTGTCTAAGATGATGGAAGCCAATTGCACGGTGATTGGCGGCCACAGCATCCGCGATCCGGAGATCAAGTTTGGCTATGCGGTGACGGGCACGATTCATCCGCTGCGCGTGTTGACCAATTCCGGAGCCAGGCCTGGGGATGCATTGCTCTTCACGAAAGCCTTAGGCACTGGAGTTATCTCGACTGCCATCAAAAAGCAGCAAGCTGAACCGGCTTGGATTCATGCAGCGACCGCTTCGATGACAACGTTGAACCGAACCGCAGCCGAGCTAATTACGAACGGAAATTTTGAGGTCCATGCCATGACCGACGTCACCGGCTTCGGCCTGATTGGCCATGGGCGCGAAATGGCGCTGGGTAGTGGCGTGAGCCTGGAGTTTACTGCATCGAAGGTCCCGCTGCTTCCGGGTGCTTTGGAGTGTGTGCGTGCGGGGCATCTACCGGGTGGCCTGAAGGCCAACCGGGAATTTGCCGAGTGTGTGGTGGAATACGCCGGGCAGATTGATGAAGAGCGCAAGACATTGCTTTATGATCCGCAGACCGCGGGAGGATTGCTGATTTCAGTTGCAACGGCACAGGCGGCAAAGCTTAAGGATGCTTTGCAGGACAACAATGTTCTCGCGGTAGAGATTGGAAAGGTGATAGCCAAAGGGCCGAAGCCGATTATCGTGCGATGAACACAAACACTCAGTTCCCTGGCCCATGCATCCGCGGCTATGCGCGTCCACGGGTCAGCCTGCCCATTCCTTACATTGACTTTTTGCTTCCCTGAAAGTAAGGTGGAGCTCTCTTCCAGAGATTACTTTGCCTGCGCCGCTCAGACCGCTCTCAGCGATTGATTCGATAAGCCCCGCTATACAACGGGCGAAGCAGCAGTTGTTTAAACCTTTTCGTTTTTCCTTCTGGTGGCGAATGGCGGTGGTGGCGTTTTTTGCCGGTGAATTCAGCAGTTATAGTTTCAATTTCAGCGTGCCCGGCGGCAATGGAAGCGGCGGACAGACGAGCAGACATTTATTGGCTTCCGCTCCGCAGTGGGGCCCGCTCCGGAACATGTTGCCGTGGATTGCGCTGGGCGTCCTGCTGCTGGTGGTCCTGATGTTTCTATTACTTTACGTTCACAGCGTATTCCGCTTCATTCTATTTGATTCGGTATCGAGCGGGCAGTGCAGGATTCGTCAAAACTGGGGACGCCGCCAAAGCCACGGCACGCGATACTTCGTTTGGCTGATTCTTTATCAATTACTGATGCTGCTGGTGCTGGTCATTCTTATCGGGCTGCCCCTTATTGGGCTTTGGCGGGCAGGAATCTTCAGCCACGCCGGCGAGCATATTGCCCTGCTGATCTTGAGTATCTTCTTCCTGGTAGCCGTGTTTTTTGCGCTGGTTCTGGTTGCCTGGACCATCACCACAATGGTCAGAGATTTTTTAATTCCCATTATGGCCCTGGAAGATGTCTCGGTCGGGCAAGCCTGGCTGATCTATAAACCTACGCTCTTGCGGGATAAGCCCTCGGCCGCCGCCTATCTGGGGATGAAAATCGTGCTGGCCATAGCGCTGGGAATGATCGTGTTTGTTATTTCGCTGTTCTTTTTTTTCATCCTGCTCATTCCGTCGGTAATTTTGTTTGTGGCAGTTTTTGGCCTCATGGCGACGGGAAAAGCGGGCATGGTCATTGGGATTGTGCTGGCTGTGGTTGCCGGTATTATTTTGCTTGGTATCTGGTTTTTTATTGCAGGAATGCTGTCGGTTCCGATGGCGGTCTTCTTCCAATCGTATGCCCTTTATTATGCCGGCTCCCGCTATCAGCGTCTGGGGGATCTGTTGTGGCCGGCCCCGCCAGGAGAAATGCCGAATCCAAGCTGGGCGCAGCCTATGAATCCGGCACCCTAGACCGGCTGCCATCTCACGCGCTGCAACTCACATCCTACCTAAGCGCGATTTAACCTTTTAACTATTACCCGGACCCTTGATGTCGAACGCAGAAGTTGGTTCTCTCTTATTTCTCCTCTTTCTCTTTATCTCCGCAGCCCATCTTTTCGGTTATTTCTTCGAACGCCTGCGCCAGCCGCGCGTCATTGGAGAAATTCTTGCGGGCGTGGCGCTGGGACCTTCCATGGTTGGTCATCTCGCAGGTTTCGCGCATTTTTCTGTTCTTAATTTTATTCCGGCGGCCGCCAGCAAACACGCCGCTGTAATGAACTTCATTTATCAGCTTGGCTTGCTGCTCCTGATGTTTATATCCGGAAGTGAAATGCGGCGCCTGTTCATGCGCGAAGACAGGAAAGATGTATTTTGGCTGGCAGTTGTAGGCACAGGCCTTCCCTTTTTTCTGGTGCTGGCTGCCGGCCGATGGCTGCCGCTGGAGCGCCTGATGGGCCCAGCGCACCAACGCACCTCTCTGTTGCTGGTGGTAGGCATTGCGGTGGCTGTGACTTCGATCCCAGTGATCTCCCGCATTTTCTACGATTTGAAAATTCTGCATACCCGCTTTGCGCGGCTGGTGCTGGGCGTCGCTGTTATTGAAGACATCGGACTGTGGGCTGTGCTGGCAGTTGCCACCGCCCTGGCGGGAGCGGCGGTCTTGCCCCGGCAGCAGATCCTGCAACACGTGATTGCCGCGCTGGTCTATTTTATCCTTGGACTCACACTCGCCCCCGCCTTGCTTAAGCGGTTGAATCGGGCACGTTGGAATTTTCTGGCCGCGGTGTCGCCCGTTGCTTATATCGTGGCCGTGTTGTTTGCCTACGCGGCGTTGGCGGCGATCTTTGACATCAGCCTGGTCTTTGCCGCATTCCTTGCGGGCTTTGCCCTGGCCAATGATCGTCAGCATTTTTTTGAAGCGCTCGATTCGCTCCGCAAGTTTTCGTTTGCTGTCTTCATCCCGATTTACTTTGCCATTGTGGGATACAAGCTTGATTTGAGCCGGGATTTTTCATTCGTTATGTTAGGCGTTGCATTGTTTGCTGCTTGCGTGGTGAAGTTGCTCGCGGTATCTCTGGGCGCGCGACTGGCGGGATTCAAAGGATTAGACAACCTGAATCTTGCGGTGGCCACTAATGCGCGCGGAGGTCCGGGGATTGTTCTGGCCAGCGTCGCCTTTGACGCCGGAATCATCAATGCCGCGTTTTATACAACGCTGGTGTTGGTTGCGGTGCTGACTTCACAGGCAGCGGGGGCATGGCTGGAATATGTGTTACGCAAAGGGTGGCCGCTGCTTTCGGCAGAAGCACCGGCTGCGACCGAAGGGGAGCAACAAGCGCCGGTGACACTGGCGGCGTAAGCATTTGCCTGACACTACACGAAGTAGACTTTTTCCCTCTTCGGATCATCGTCCTGGCGGATGCGGTTCTTCTTCCCGTTCATCCATTCATCAGCTTTCTTCAGATCAGACTTGCTGGCGGCGCGATCGCCACACTCGATGTAGGCTTTTTCGCACCATAGCAGGCCCATGTATACCATGGCATCATCGTAAGCAGGGCGCAGTTCGAGAGCGTGCTGCAACATCTCAATGCCTTCTGTGATGTTCCCAATGTTTTTTGCCTTGAGTTCTCTGCATACGCTGGCATCTTTCATCGGCTCTTCCATCCGCTTCAGGCCCTGCATACGCGACTGATTGGCCTGACTCCAGTCAATGACGGCAATGGAATAGTAGGGTTCGGGATCAGTGGGAGCAGCTCGCATGGCTTTGTGTTCATAGTCCCGGGCCTGATCAAACTTTTTCAGCTCCAGATAGATGCCGCCTAACGCTTTCATAGCAGCCAGGTTCTCCGGGTCGCGGTTGAGCAAGTCCTGGTAATAAACGATGGACTCCTCCCAGGTTGGCTGCTGAAAGCCGCGCCGCAAGTCGGTTCGAAGGCCTTGGACTCGCATGTGCTGCTCATTCCGGACAATTGCCATTGCAATCAAAAGGAGGACAAGAATCGTAGAGATGATGAGCCGCTTGCGATGGGGGAAAAGGGCCATATTTCCTGTTAGACACCACGACGCCAAAATTGGCGCCCCAAAAAAATGCAAGTTGCGGGAACTTTTTCGTTCCTTGTGACATTAAAGGTATTAGAGCAAGAGCATTCGAGGTCTTCCATGGAGAGGCGGAAGGAGATATCCGAACGGCCATGATCAGCGATGAAGCGTTAATGCTCGATTTCCAGCGCGGATCGCAGCCCGCATTTGAAGAGTTGTTCGCGCGCTACCGCGGGCCGCTGTACGGCTTTTTCCGGCGAAGGCTGGAGAGCCGGGAGCGCGCCGAAGAACTAGCGCAGGAGACCTTTCTGGCGGTGATCCGGGCAAGCGCGCGCTATGAGCCGAGAGCGATGGTGCGAACGTATCTCTATGGCATCGCGCTGAAGCTGATTGCTATGGAACGACGCAAGCAGGGCAATGGACCAATTGTGCAGGCGGATGCGGAACCGGCGACAAGCGAAAACGCGGAGGCAGCACTGTGGATACGGCAAGCGCTGGAAAAACTTGACGCTTCCGAACGGGAGATTCTGATGCTGCGCGAATACGAGCAGCTTAGCTATACCGAGATTGCCGAACTGTTGCGGCTTCCGGTAAACACGGTGCGCTCCCGGCTGTTTCGCTCGCGCATGGCATTGAAAGCTTATTTGGAGCCGGAGGCAAAGAGCCAAAATGCGATGGCCGCGAGCGGCGCGGCAGGCGCCGCTGAGATCAAACCGATGGAGGGGGAGGGGTGAAAAAATGAACAACCATCCTGTTGAACAAGAAGAGCTGATGGCCTATCTGGAAGGCGAGCTGGCGCCCGACCAAGCAGCCACGGCTGCTGCCCATCTGGAGCATTGCCGCGAATGCCAGAATGTGGCCGGCGATCTGCAGAGCGTTTCACGCAGAATGATGGCGTGGCAGGCAGAGCCAACTGACGACTTACGGATGACACAAGCCATTGCTGCCGCGCTCGAGGAGCGTAGGCGAGCGCAGGAGAAGCCCGCGATGAGCGCAGCGCGAAGTTGGCGTGATGTGTTGCGTGTACCCCAGTTTCCGCGATGGGCTTGGGTGTCGGGTGCTGTTGTGGCCGGATTGGTTGTACTGCTGGTAGTATCGACATCGAATCTGACGCAACCGCGAATAGGCAGGTGGGTTGACGTAGCACATGACATGGCGACTGCGCCAATAACAAGCAGAGGCAGAGGAACTAGGCAAGAAGCACAAACCGCCAAAGGCCCATTTTTGAAACCCGAAGCACGAGTACAAGCGGGTCGAGTTGAAAAAGAAAGTTCTCTAACGACTCTATCGCCTGGGACAGTCGCCGATAGTAACGGCCTATTTCACGGCCTTGGCGACCGCGCACAAAATTCATTCTCAGTGGATGGGCAGCCTGCCACAGAAACAGTTGCGCAAGCTCCCATGATCGTGCGCACGGCTGGGCTCTCGCTGACCACCAAAGAATTTGATAAAGCCCGCGTTGGCATGGAAGAAATCCTGAAGCGGCACGGCGGCTACATGGGCCAGTTGGATGTGAGCGCCTCGTCAGAAAGTGGCCGCTCTCTCACTGCGACCTTACGAGTGCCTTCGGATCAACTTGACGCCACGCTGGGGGAGTTGAAAAAATTGGGGCGAGTGGAAGGCGAGTCGCAAAATGGAGAGGAAGTCACGCAACAGTACGTGGACCTGCAGGCGCGGATCACCAACGCCCAAAACACCGAAGCGCAATTGACCGATATCCTGCGCAATCGCACCGGGAAACTTTCTGACGTACTGGCAGTGGAAGAGGAGATAAGCCGCGTGCGGGGCGAGATCGAACGCATGGAGGCAGAGAGAAAGAACCTGGCGCACCAGGTGGATTTCGCCACGGTCAGCACCACCTTGACGGAAGAATACGAGAATCAGCTTCAGGCGGTGCCGGTTTCAACCTTTACCCGCATCCGCAACGCCGCAGTGGAAGGCTACACTTCGGTAACCGAAGGCGTGATCAGTGTGGTCCTGTTCCTGTTTGCTTATGGCCCCAGCATTCTTGTGCTGGGTGCGCTGGTGTTCTTTCCGGTCCGCGCCGTGTGGAGGAGATGGCGGAGAAGAATGGAAAGCAGGAAGTAAGAAATAACATGTTCGCCTACAGCTTCCCGCCAAATACCTGCTTGAGCAGGGTGGTGGTTTGGGCGGCGGGATTGTGACGGATATTCTTTTCTTCCTGGCCCAGCATGTAAAACAGGCCGTCGAGGGTTTTGCCGACGACGTAATTATCCAAGTTCAGATTTTGATTTTTGGAGAATGAGGCGGCGACAGGGTTCTGCATCATCTGGTCGTACTGGCGGATCACGCCAACGTTCTCCATCGACTTGTGGACGATGGGGGTGAAGGCGGCGGTCAATTGATCTGTGCTTGAGCGCTTGAAGTAGTCGGTGGCGGCGGTATCGCCGCCAGAGAGAATCTGGCGGGCGTCAGCAAAGGTCATTCGGGTGAGCGCATTGATGAAGATTTGCTTGGCGGCGGGAGCGGCCTGCTCGGCGGCGCGATTCATGCCGACTTCGAGCGCATCCACCTGGGAGCCCATGCCGACCATGCGCAGTCCATTGCCTACAGTACGCAACTTGTCCGGCAACAAAATCTTGATGGCTGCATTTTTTAGGAAACCGTCAGGCCTCCCGGTTGCAGCCACTGCCTTGCCTGTGCTGATTTGCAGGGCCTGCTTCAGGCCGGCGGTGATCTTGTCATTGCTGAGGCCGAGGCCGCGGCCGCTGCTATTGGTGGACTGCGTAGCCTGCTGGGCTTTCTTCAGAAGATCGTCGAGTGTAGACTGGGCGCGGCACAGGACCGACGATGCCGCAGTCATCAACAAAATTGCCAAGACACAATTCTTCATTGCTTCCTCCAGGGAACTGTCAGGAATTCTCAAACAACAGCTCGCTATAATCCGGGGGGAGTCGACTGAAAGTAATCATACAGCGAAACTGATTCTTCTCGATATAATCTAGGCCTGCTCTTCAGTGACAGGCACCTCATGATGAATCGAGCGATGGCAGCGGCGATGGTGTTGATGTTTTATTTGGCCGCCGCAGGCGCCCAACCGCCAACGGCCGTGCTGGGGGTTCTGGAAGAGGTGGTTGGAGAGTATGCAGATCAACCGAACTCTCGCGGCGTGCGCGTTGTGTTCCATAAGGATGGCAGCGAGTGGGAAGCGTTCCCCAGCGATTGCCCCGATCAAGATTGCCTGCAAAGAATTGCCTCCGAGTATCCTCCCGAAGTGAACTGGACCATTGCCTTCGATGGCAAAAACCTAGGCCAGATAACCAGCGGTAGCTCAAAATCATTTGATTCCTATTCCCGCATCGGACTGCAACAGATTACAAGCCAGGGCCCGGTTCCAACCATAGGAAAACGATCGACAGAATATGGCGGTTTCACGGGTGGCTCGGTGTATCGGCCGCTGGTGGCGAACTCGCAGCCGTATTTCAAAGATCCGGAGGGCTGGAAGCCGGCACAAATACCGGCTGCTATGGTCGCAGTGTTGCATAGGCAGTTTCGCCAGAAATATCCCAAAGTTATCAATTGCATGGCTGCAAACACTGAAAAACTCTGGCCGTACCGCGATGACGATATAAAAATTGTTAAGCACTATTCTTCCAGGAACAATTGGTCGCTGGTTGAGATGAGACTGAATGGATGCCTTGTTGGTGATGAGCGGGGAGATCCTCTTGATCAGCAGTGGTTCGTGATTGATCCAGAAAAGAAAATCACGTTTCTTGGCGACGATATGTGGCTGGTGGATGCCGGCGACTATGACAACGACGGCCAATCAGAGCTCATATTTGCCATCAACGGCTATAACCGCGGCGGATACGAGCTGTTTTACGACGAATTCAGGAAGCACGCGGTATTTGAATACAGCTATCACTGAATGTTGAATCGTGAGCTGGTTCAATATGGAAAGCCGACCAAAGTGGAACGCCTGCCTTTTCCCAATCCCCTTGCTTACCGGAATGATTTACGGCTCTTTCCCCAACTGCTGAAACGTTAGCACGCTCGAAGTCACAATCCCAGGAAGGGCGAATAGCGTAGTCCCTCCAGACCATCGGGCCTGAGGCACGCACGCGCCCATGTGTACGCCAGAAAGGAAAGGAATTCACAATGAGTGCAAATGGAAATCGTCATCAGGAAATCGTAAAGAGACTTCTTGACAGCAAAGCAGTAGATTTCACGGCCATTGGCAAAGCGGTCGCCGAACTTGGTCCATCGCTTGCGATTGCCGAGGAACCGTGGGAAGGCTTCTGCGGGACCATGCGCCGGTTTATCCACATCTATCAGATCTTCAATCCGGAAGTTCCGGTGGAAGAGTTAGGTGGACTGGCCAACGTTGCCGGACAACTGAAGTAAAAAACCTCCTACCCAACATGCGGGAGCACGGCAGACCGGCACGAAAGAGTTCACCATGAATGTCCAAAAACAGGCGTGGAACAAGGAAGATCTGGCGCGGCGTCTCTGTCATGCTCTCGATATTGGCAGGCAAACGGTGGAAGAGCTTGCCCACAAGGGATACACCGATTCGCAAGAGCCGGGCAATAATCTCAGGCCTGAAAAGTTGATTTCAGAAACCGCCTTCCTGCTGCTCGCCGCTTCTACCGCAGCGGACATCAGCGATGTCAGAAAGCGCATAAAAGCCCTGGCACAACTTTTAATTCCCCATGCTCGCAGCGAGCGCATGCTGCTGGGCATGTGCCTGCATCCCGCAATGGCATTGGATTATGCCCAGGCGCACGTATGCCTGGCGAGGCTCGGCTATCCCGATGCAAATTTCGATTTACTGCTGCGGCAAAGCATGGGCTCCCAGGCGCGACGCGGACGCGAGCGGGTACCACACCGCATGCTCGAACAGGAGTGGCTCACCGCGGTTTGGGAGAACCCCACGCCGGGATCACGCCCGTATGCGTTGCCATCCGCGTCCGGATCCGTTCTGAACCACTCGATGGATTTGCTGAACTGCAGCCGGGAAGATATTTACGCCCTTACCCACGCGCTCATGTATGTGAAGGATTTCAACATCTCGCCGCGGCGCCTGCCGCGCAGAAGAGCCGAGATCACGGCGGGAGCCACAGCCCTGCTGGCCCGCTGCCTCGACGAACAGGATTATGACACTGGCGGCGAAGTGCTGCTGGCATGGCCGCTCACGGGAAGATCGTGGAGCGCAGCTTCGGTGTTTGGCTTTCGAGTTCTAACGCAGGTTGAAGATCAAGCCGGGTTTCTTCCCGCGTCAAGCACACGGCTTGCGCGCGTGGAGAAATTGGAAGGCGAACATCGCAAACATTACCTGCTGGCGACGGCGTATCACACGATTTACGTGATGGGACTGTTGTGCGCCACGGCGCTGCAGGCGGGAAGAACTCCACCCGCGCAGATTCCAACCAACACAGCCGTGCCGGGAGGCGCCAAGATGATCTTGCGCTTTCTGGATACCGATCAACGAAGCGTTCATTGGCGCGATGAACTGGAGAAGCTCACAGAGCCCGAACGCGACGCAATTGCTGGGCTGCTGCTCAATATTGCCTTTCGCCGGAAAATCACCAGCGGCCAATTCGGCGCCCTGCGCGAGCTGCTCGAGGCGGCTCATGCTTTGGGTTTGTCAGGCATGCCGGCTGCAAGCCAGACGGCAGAGATGTTGGAGCGCCTGGCTACATTTGCGGAAATCAAGCAGACTCAGGTCGAGAAAGTTTGCAAAGCCAACGATTCGAAAGAAGTACTCAGTACTCGGTATTCAGTACTCAGTTGTAGCGAGTCGCACCAATGATGCCCTTGCTGTACGTGATGCCCTTGCTGTACGCAATTAACTCTACCCAGCTTTTTCGCGCTTTTCGATTTTTGCCCAGGTGTCTTTGAGGGCGACGGTCCGATTGAAGACTAATTTCCCGAAAGAGGAATCGGGATCTACGCAGAAATACCCCAGGCGCTCGAACTGATAGCGGCTACCGGCAGCCGCGCCCGTCAGTGATGGTTCAAGTTTGGCATTGCTCACGACTTCGAGGGAGTGGGGGTTGAGGTTGGCGGTGAAGTCCTGGCCCTCGGACACATCGCTCGGATTCTCTTTTGTAAACAGGTTTTCGTAGATCCGCACTTCGGCATCGAGGGCGTGAGCGGCTGAAACCCAGTGGATGGTAGACTTCACTTTTCGTCCATCAGGGGTATTGCCACCACGAGTCGCGGGATCGTAGGTACAGTGGACCTCGAGAACCTCGCCGGTCTTTTCATCTTTCACGACGCCGGTGCAGGTGACCAGGTAGCCGTAGCGCAGGCGAACTTCACGTCCGGGAGAAAGACGGTAGTATCCCTTGGGCGGCTCTTCGCGGAAGTCATCCTGCTCGATGTAGAGCACGCGAGAGAACGGAACCTTGCGCGTCCCCGCGCCCGGGTCCTCGGGATTGTTGACCGCATCCATTTCTTCGACTTGCCCTTGCGGGTAGTTATCAATCACGACTTTGAGAGGCCGCAAGACGGCCATGACGCGCAGGGCGCGCTTGTTCAGGTCTTCGCGAACGAAGTGCTCGAGCATAGCGAACTCAATGCTGCCATTCGTCTTGGAAAGGCCGATAGCGGCGCAGAAGTTACGGATGGCCTCAGGGGTATAGCCGCGGCGGCGGATGCCGGAAAGCGTAGGCATGCGGGGGTCGTCCCAGCCGCTCACGCGGCGCTCCTGCACCAGTTGCAGCAGCTTGCGTTTGCTCAACAAGGTATACGTCAGGTTGAGCCGGTCGAACTCGATCTGCTGCGAGGGGAAGATACCCAACTGCTCGATGAACCAGTTGTAGAGCGGGCGATGATCTTCAAACTCAAGGGTGCAAACGGAGTAGGTGATCTTCTCCAGCGAGTCGGACTGCCCGTGGGCGTAATCGTACATGGGATAAATGCACCACTTGTTGCCAGTGCGGTGATGCTCGGCGTGCAGAATGCGATACATCACCGGGTCGCGCATGTTCAGGTTGGGTGAAGCCATATTGATCTTGGCGCGCAGGGTACGCGAGCCATCGGGAAATTCGCCGGCGCGCATGCGGTCAAACAGATCGAGATTTTCTTCCACCGAACGGTTGCGGTAAGGGCTTTCTTTTCCAGGTTCGGTCAGAGTGCCGCGATATTGCCGCACCTGGTCGGCGCTGAGGTCGCAGACGTAGGCCTTGCCTGCGCGGATGAGCTGCACCGCCCACTTGTAAAGCTGGTCGAAGTAGTCGGAGGCGTAGTAAAGGTTTTCCCACTCAAAGCCGAGCCATCGGACATCTGCCATGATGGAGTCAACGTACTCGGTCTCTTCTTTTTCCGGATTGGTATCGTCAAAGCGCAGGTTGGTGCCGCCGCCAAACTCATCGGCCAGGCCAAAATCGAGGCAGATGGCTTTGGCGTGTCCGATATGAAGATATCCATTGGGCTCGGGAGGGAAACGAGTCCATACGCGACCGCCGTACTTGTTCGTCTTCAGATCGTCGAGGACAATGTCGCGAACGAAATTCGACGGGCCGGCAGCCGCTTCGGCCCCAGACGCGGCGGTTTCCACATCGGGGCTGGCGGCATTCACAGTTTTATTCTTTGGTTCCAAGGGCATAAGTGGTTCATTTACATATTACCGCGTCACCCCAGGAATGATCATCGCAGAGGCGTGAAAGTCATCTGACCCATTGATTAAACGCCGACGGCATGGCCCATACTTGGCGAACTTTTTGCGCCAACGCTCGCCACTCGCCCCGCCTTTGTTCCTCGTTATAGGTTGAGGCCAATTGAGGATATCCGTAGCGGAAGGGCATTATAACGCCGGAATAGCCCAAAAATGGCCCTCTAAGCTTAGATGCGAGGATGACTCAAGTTGACCACTCGACCATAATGGGAAGGCAATTGACCGGCTGAGTATGAAGGTCATACAATTTAATCTTCACCCACTTTCCAGCAAGGCTTTGTGGGACCCTCCTTTTCCGGCGCCCAAACTTCGCCGAGGTTGATGGAGCAGAGCGTACTCAATTCGGGCGTACTCAATTCTATCCTCCTGGTGCAGGCCACGAGCGCCCTGGTTCTGTTCCTGATATTTCACTACCTTCACGCCGAGGTTCGGGAGCGCTACTTCTTCGCCTGGCAAATCGCGTGGGGCCTGCTAACGGTTCACAGTCTGTGCCAACTACTTATTTTTAATGAGAGCGGGCGTACCGTCTTTGTTGCTTTCTGCGACAAGATGGCGATGGCGCTGATGGCGCTTTGCATTTATGTCTCGACCCGCTGGGTGCGGCAGGATTCTGCTTGGCGCAGGTCAGACGCCGTTCTGCTGATGGTTGCCGTGTCTTGGGCGTTTGCCACAGCGAAGATAGTAGAGAACGTACGGTTAGGGGGCTTACCCGGATTTGCCAATAGCCATCCCATTTTAATTTTTTTCGAAATAGACGTTGGGATTGCCCTTCTGCTGGCCTTTTCCGCCTGGCGGTTCGTGGTTTACGGCCGTGAGCGCGGGTCTTTGCCTTTCCGGATGATCGGGTTTTCCCTCTTTGTATGGGCCGGGCTGCTGCTGCTGGGGCATTCTCCGGTGGCACGGGATTGGTTTTTTGCCGAGTACGGCAAGTTTCCGGTTCTCATCCCCCAACTCCTGCTGGCCTTCGCCATGATGATGGCGCTGTACGAAAACGAACGCCGTCACATGCGAGAAAGTCTGCTGGAGTTCTCACGCCTGCAGCTTGACCACCGCCGCCTGATGAATTCCGCTGAGATTGAAGAGCCCATCGGCGATGTGCTGGAGCGGGTGCTGGAAGCGATGCACACCCAGCAGGGCGCTATTTGGATCGCGCCGGAGTGGCGGCGGGTGCTGCCCAGCGTGCAACGAAAACTGGGTGCCGAGTTCCTGAGCAAGCTGAACGATGAGGCGGCGGCAGGCTTTCTGGCAGAACGCGCGGCGGCGTGCGAGGGCCCCTGGATCAAGAAACGGCTTGGCCTGCTGCTGGAAGAAAATTCCGCCGACCCGCGCGCAGTCAAGCTATGCCACATGCTCGAAGAGCAAAGGCAGCCCGGGCTTACGGTGGTGAGCTTGCGCACGCAGGAAAACAACTTCGGCATCGTGATTTTACCGCACCACGACCGCGCCGGGTTGAGCGGCTCGCAGATTCGCCTGCTGGGGGCGGTGGTCCGTCAATTGAGCATGGCGCTGGAAAATTATGTGCTCATGCAAGAGGCCATTCGCCGCACACAGGAGTATGAACTGCTCACCGACATCGGCCAGGCGGTGAGCGCAAGGCTGGATTCCGATGAGGTGTTGCGCACGATTCAGCGCGAGTTGGGACGGCTGTTTGACACCCGCAATTTCTACATCGCATTCCAGGAAGAAGACGAAATCCGTTTTGAACTTGAGGCCGTGGATGGCGAGCTGCTGCCCAAACGTTCGCGGCGTTGCACCAATGGGATTACGGAATACATTATTGAACACGGCGAGCCTCTGCTGATCCGCTCAGAAATGGAGAAGACGCGTACGCGCCTGGGACTCATCCCCACCGGACGAAGGTCGCGCTGCCTTTGTGGCGTACCCATTTTCATGATGGGCCGGGCCGCCGGGGTGATGGCCGCCCTCAACTATGAGCGCGAGTTCGTATATGAAGAACGCGACCTTAACGTGCTGAAGACTGCCGCCGGCCAGGTGGCGGTGGCGGTAAGCAATGCCCGGCTTTTTGCGGAAGAGCAGCGGCGTTCGCGCTACCTGGAATTCCTGAACAGCGTATCGCGCTCGGCTATCTCGAGCCAGGAGCCGGAAGCCATGATGGCGGAGATTGTCGGCGAAATTGAAAAGAATTTTCACTTTGACCATATCGGCATCGGCATTCTGGCTTATGCCAGCAAGGAAATTGAGATCAAAGCCGAAGCCGGCGGCGCGGAGAAAAACCTGGGCCGGCGGATTCCCCTGGGCGTTGGCATCCTGGGACGAGTAGCGCGCAACAACGAGATGGCGCTGGTGCAGAAAGGAGGCGGAGGGCGGCTGCTGGGCATTCTTCCGGAGGCCAAATCCGTACTCTGTATTCCCATTGCCTACGGCGAGACGCTGCTGGGCGTGCTCAACGTCGAGAGCATGCGCGAAAATGCATTCGAGCAGCAAGAGGTCCTGATCTTGCGAACTCTGGCCGACCTGCTGGCCACAGCGCTGCATAACGCTTTCATATTTAAAAATATGCAGCAGCAATCCATTACCGATGGATTGACCGGCATCAAGACACGGCGGTTTTTCAATGAGGCCCTGCAGTCAGAATGGAAGCGCGCCCGGCGCTCCAAGAGGCCTTTCTCAGTTGTGCTCATCGATCTGGACAAATTCAAAAATATCAATGACACCAAGGGACACCTTGAGGGTGACCTGGTGCTGGCGCGTGTAGGAAGAATCCTGGAGCAGAAGTCGCGACAGTCAAACATCGTGGGCCGCTATGGCGGCGATGAATTCGTTGTCCTGATGCCCGAAACCAGCATCGAGCAGGCACAAATCTTATGCGAGCGCCTGCGCCTGTGGATCGCCACTGACACCATGCTCAACGAACGGCAAATAACGGGCAGCTTCGGCGTGGCCACCTTCCCGGTGCATGGAGTTTCTCCGGATGAGATTCTCCATATTGCCGATATGGGAATGTACAACTCCAAACGCGGTGGCGGCAACCGTGTTTCCACGCCGCAGGATTTTGCCGGTTCGGAGATCTTGGCCAGCAAAAACGCCGTCAGCCAGTACGTCGAATTGTTTTTGCAGCGGGAAAATATCGGCCCGGAATCGGTGGAAGAGTTGGTGGATACCATGCAGGAGTTGGCTTACGCCATCCCCGATGGCAGCGGGGTGGACGCGCTGCTGGAGGCGGTGAATGTTTTGAACCGGGCAGCCGAGTCGCGCGACGTGGCCACTGCCGGACACGGCGCGGCTGTTGCCCACTATGCGGAAATGATTGCGAATGAGATGGCGCTGCCAGAGGAAGAAATTACCGATATTCTTCGCGCCGCGCGCATTCACGATGTGGGCAAAGTGTTGGTTGCTGAATCGATTCTGAATAAAACCGACAAGCTGACCCGCGACGAGTTCCGCCAGATTCAGCAACATTCGGTGCTGGGCGCGCGCATCGCGGAACTCATCCCCGGCGGCGTGAGAGTGGCCGCGCTGGTCCGCCATCACCATGAACGCTTTGATGGCGGAGGATATCCCGACAAGCTGCGTGGCGAACATATCCCCATGGGGGCTCGCATGATTGCCGTAGCCGAAGCTTACGTGCAACAGACCAGCGAGCGTTCCTATGCGGTACGTAGAAATCCGGTGCAGGCTCTGGCAGAGCTCGAAGCCATGAGCGGAACGCAATTCGATCCCGCCGTAGTGCGGGCATTTCTGCGCAGAATGCGGAATATGAAGACGGTCGTGACGGAAGCGTAGGCCAGTACTCAGTTGTCAGTACTCGGTACTCAGTGGCGGAAGTACGATTTTGTGAAGTTTGTAGGAAGAGGGGAAATATTTTTCCCTATCCGAACAAATTTTCGATCCGAAAATCTTCTCATTCAGTGAACCCAGAGTCTAATTCTGGGGTGGCGGCATTTCCTCGCAACAAAGATTCCTTTCATGCTTTCCTCAACATTTAAATTGTGCTGCGGATGAAATTTAGAAGAACATAAGCAACCTTTTGCCGGGCTGGTAAAAATTTCGTGAAAGAGAAATTTTCGGAAGGCCGAGCCGGGCAGGAGAATGCCGATAAGTCACTGCCTTTTCAATAATTTAGTTCGGCATGATTCGTGCATTGTATTTTCATGTTAGGGCCCAGGGGCGCGCCGCTTCCCTCCCGGAGGTCATTCGATGAACGGCTCTGTCAACCACAGCTACGCTGATTACGATAGCGGTCCATATCAATTCCCCGCCTTACCGGTGTATCGCTCCGGAGAAGTTACTCAAGAAACCGGAGTTTTCACCGTGGTCCATCCCCGAGAGACGAAATCGCTCGAAGTGATAATTCTGCGCGGCACGACGCTGCCCTATTGCCCTGATTGCAATCATGCGCTTGCGTTCTGTCTGGAGCGGGCGGCTGCTTATATCCACGAGGATGCCGATTTTGTTCCGCAGAAGCGTATCCGCAGGAACCGAAAGAGGCAAAAGGCTCTGTTGCGCGATGCCGCGTGAAAGCAAGTACAATTTATGATTTTTGATTTACAAATTACGATTTGAGGTTACAGGTTTTCGATTGAGGAAGTTTATTTCATTGAGCGGATGTCTCATTTGTATTTTCTGTTCCTACTTCATATTTATATTTCTAAATCGTAAATCAAAAGTCGTAAATCCTAAGATTCTTCATTCACCCGCAGCACCGCCAAAAAAGCTTCCTGCGGAATATCTACTCGTCCTACGCGCTTCATGCGGCGCTTGCCTTCTTTTTGCTTTTCCAGCAGTTTGCGTTTGCGGCTGATGTCGCCGCCGTAGCACTTGGCGAGGACGTTTTTGCGGATGGCTGCCACGGTTTCGCGGGCGATGATCTTCCCCCCGATGGCGGCCTGGATTGCTACCTCAAACATCTGGCGTGGGATCAGTTGCCTCATCTTGGCAACCAGCGCCTTGCCGCGCTCGTAGGCGAACTCGCTGTGCACGATGAGAGAAAGAGCATCCACAGGATCGCCGGCCACGAGAATATCGAGTTTCACCATGGGTGACTCCCAATAGCCAGAGAGGTGATAGTCGAGCGAGGCATATCCGCGCGAGACGGATTTCAAACGGTCATAGAAATCGAGCACGATTTCATTCAGCGGCAGCTCGTAGGTCAGCATGACACGGGTAGAGCTGACGTATTCGAACCCTTTTTGTTTTCCGCGCTTTTCTTCGACCAGTTTGAGAATGTTGCCGACAAATTCCTCGTTGGTCAGAATGGTCGCCATGATGATGGGTTCTTCCACTTTGGCAATCTCGCTGGCGCCCGGCCAGCGCGAGGGATTATCAATTTCAACCACTTCCCCATCGGTCTTGGTGACCCGGAAGCGAACACCCGGAGCGGTGGTGATGAGAGCAAGATTGAACTCGCGCTCCAGGCGCTCCTGGATGATTTCCATGTGCAGCAGGCCAAGGAAGCCGCAGCGGAAGCCGAAGCCCAGGGCGACGGAGCTTTCCGGCTCGAAGAAAAACGAGGAATCATTCAGGCGCAACTTTTCCAGGGCCTCGCGCAGTTGCGTGTGCTCGTGCGCTTCAACCGTGTAAAGCCCGGCGAAGACCATGGGCTTAATTTCCTGGAATCCGGAGAGAGGCTCGATTGCAGGCCGGGCTTCATCTGTGATGGTATCGCCGATCTTACTATCGGCAACGTTCTTGATATTGGCGATGATGAAACCGACCTCGCCGGCGACGAGTTCATCAATCTCTACAGGTTTGGGGGTAAGTACTCCCAGAGTTTCTACGTCAAAAGTTTTTCCGTTCCACCACAGGCGAACCTTCTGTCCGCGTTTCAGCGTTCCCTGAAAGACCCGCACCAGCACAATGACTCCGCGATAAGCATCGAACCAGGAGTCGAAGATCAGCGCCTGCAGATGCGAGTTGGGCGAGCCCTTGGGCGGGGGCAGACGTTTGACAATGGCTTCCAGAACTTCGGGCACTCCGGCGCCAGTCTTGGCGGAGATCGGGATGGCCTGTGAGGCGTCGAGTCCGATGGCCTGCTCGACCATCTCTTTGGAGCGCTCGATGTCGGCGCTGGGCAGGTCAATCTTGTTGATGACGGGGATGATTTCGAGGCCGTTATTCACGGCAAGATAGGCGTTGGCCAGGGTCTGAGCCTCGACCCCCTGAGAGGCGTCTACGACCAGCAGCGCCCCTTCGCAAGAGGCCAGGGCGCGCGAGACTTCATAGGAAAAATCCACGTGGCCGGGAGTATCAATGAGGTTGAGCTGGTATTCCTGTCCATCTTTTGCCACGTACTTCATACGCACGGCGTGCGCTTTGATGGTGATGCCGCGCTCGCGTTCCAGGTCCATGGCGTCGAGCACCTGGGCCTGCATCTCACGCGCCGACAGCGCTCCCGTCAGCTCCAGGAGCCGGTCAGAGAGCGTCGATTTGCCATGATCGATATGCGCGATGATGGCAAAGTTGCGTATGTGAGCGCGATCCATGCGGGTGGGTAAATCTTGATTCTAACATCCGTGGCGTTGAGACAGGATTCCTAAGTTTCCTCAATCGCCGGTGGACGGGGCAAACGTCTTATATCGTGTATATAATTTATGAAGTCCGTGGTCTAGCTTGACCACTCCTAAAGATGTTCCGGCCTAATTTGCGGAATGCGAAATGCTCGACCGGTCCCATCGCGTGGAGTTGGCGCGGTCTTTGTTCCTGGCCGCCATCGCCGTAGCCGTGCTGATGGCCTTGCTGATGGCCGGGTATGAAGCCCTCAAACAACTTCTCTTTCCTCGTATCACAATCTGGCAATCGCATGTGGTAACCATTTGCTTCACCACGATTGTGGCAACCTTAACGGTATATTTCATCGGAAAAAGATTGATTGAGCTGAATCGGAAATTGCAGGAGGACACCAACAAGCGCGCGTGGATGAGCAAAGCCCTTGAGCAGTCGGAGACACGCTATCGTTCGCTTTTCGAGCGCAACAAGGCGGGCGTATTTCGCAGCGCCCCGGGAGGAGGCTTCATTGATTGCAACGACGCTTTTGCCCAGATGTTCGGCTATGAGCGCGAAGAGCTTCTCAAGCTGCCGCCTCATGTGCTCTACCTGGGCGGCAAGCAGGAGCGTGACTCGCGGATTGCGGACTTTCGCAAAACCGGGCAACTGAAAGATTTTGAGATCTGCTACCGTCACAAGAATGGCGGCCTGGTGTGGGCAATTCAGAATGTGTTGCTAGTCAAGGATGCAGAGGGCAACGACCTCACTGAGGGCACGGTTGTGGACATCACCGAGCGACGCCGGCTGGAAGAGATGTTGCGCCAATCGCAAAAGATGGAAGCTGTGGGCAGGCTGGCCGGGGGCATCGCGCACGACTTCAACAACCTGCTCACGGTGATCCTGGGATACAGCGGGGTCCTGCATGACCGCCTCAAGCACGACGATGAAGCCCGCGAACAAGCCAAGCGAATTACCCAGGCGGCAGACAAAGCTGCCGCTCTCACACGACAGTTGCTCGCCTTCAGCCGCATGCAACTGCTCGAGGCCAGGGTCATCAATCTTAACAACGTGGTGGTGAACCTGGACAAGATGTTGCGCCGGCTGATCGGCGAAGATATCGAGCTGATCACCAGGACAACAACGGGACTCAGGCGGGTGAAGGCCGACCCGGGACAAATCGAACAAGTAGTGATGAACCTCGTGGTCAACGCTCGTGACGCCATGCCCGAGGGCGGCACGATGACACTGGAAACTGCGAATGTTGACCTGGACGAAAACTACGCAGCGGCGCACACGGGTGTGATCCCAGGCGCTTATGTCATGCTCGCGGTGAGCGACACCGGCACAGGCATGTCGGCCGAAACACAGGCGCAGATATTCGATCCTTTTTTTACGACCAAAGAGATGGGCAGAGGTACCGGTCTCGGGCTGTCAACCGTCTATGGCATCGTGAAACAAAGCGGCGGACACATATGGGTTTACAGTGAAGTGGGCCACGGGAGCACCTTCAAGATCTATCTGCCGCAAACGCACGAAGTGGATGAACCCGCGGTGGGGGAACATCCAGTGGTCTCCCCGACGCAGGGCAGCGAAACAATCCTGCTGGTGGAAGACGACAGCCTGGTACGGGATCTGACACGTTCCATCCTCACGGCTCACGGTTACGTAGTTCTGGCTCCCACGGATGCGCAGGCCGCGCTCGCCATAGTGGAGCAAGATGCATCGAAGATCGGCTTGCTGCTCACCGACGTCATCATGCCGGGAATCAACGGCCACCAGCTCGCCTGCCAGCTGCTTGGCCGCAACCCCGAGATCAAAGTGTTATACATGTCGGGCTATACGGAGAACACAATCGGCCAGCACGGAATCCTTGAACCTGGCACTTACTTCCTGCAAAAACCATTCACGCCTCCGGCCCTCACAAACAAGGTACGCGAAATACTCGATAACACAGGGAAAGCGTCTTAGCGGCCCGTGGACTGGCAACTGCCTCTCAAGCGTTGGCCGCTTCCGACCCCAGGGGCAGGAAGTATTGCGTTCCGTGGATAGGTTCGCCCAGCCGTCGCAGTAACTCCTGCAGGTCTTCATTGCGGTCCACGAAATCAATATCGGAGGTGTTGACTACCAGCAGGTCCGAGGCGGTGTAGTGAAAGAAAAAATGCTCGTAGGCGCGGGCGACCTCTTCGATGTAGTCATCGCTGATAGCGCGCTCCCCGGGAGCATTCTTTTTGCGCAGGCGCTTCTTCAGCACCTCGGGAGACGCCTGCAGATAAATCACCAGATCGGGGGTGGGAAGCTGTTCGCGGAAAATGTGGTAGTAACGGTTATAGATTCCGAGTTCGGGGTCATTGAGGTTGATGCAGGCAAATATCTTGTCTTTTTCGAAGATATAGTCCGCCACAATGGTCTTGCGCGAGCTGGGGCCGGCTTCCAGCGCCCGCAACTGCTCATAGCGCTGAATGAGAAAGGTAAACTGCGCCTGGAAGGCGGCGCCGCGTTCGCCCTCGTAAAAAGCCGCGAGAAAAGGGTTATCTTCCGGTTCAATGACTCTCTGGGCGTTCATCCGTTCCGACAGGATGCGGGCAAGCGTGCTCTTGCCGACTCGAATAGGCCCTTCGATTGCGATGTAGCGGGGAGGCTCGAAAAGGTTCGCCATGGGTTCGACTGATTCATGGCAGAATAACCCGCCTTGCCCCGCGATGCAATTGCAGAAAGAGTAAACGTCAGATTTTTCTGAATTGACAAACGATCTAGGGAAATACCTTCCTAACGGGTTAGTCCGATGGTAACCAGCAAAATTACATTGAATTCGAGCAACTTCGTTTAGAATTAGTTTTTATGCTTGGTTGGCTTACAGGAGTAGCCGTCTTGGGCGGCGCGGGAGCCTATAGCTATGGCGCGATGGCGCCACAGTCGCAGCTCTTTGGCGCGAGCTTTGCCCGCGGAGATAATCCCCGGCAACTTGCCCTGACCTATGACGACGGCCCTAATGATTCTTGTACGTTGCGTCTGCTGGAAGTACTGGCGCGCCATGGAGTAAAGGCCACTTTCTTCCTGATCGGCCGCTATGTGCATTCACGGCCTGCCATTGCCCGCCAGATTGCCGAAGCGGGCCATGCTATTGGCAATCATACTTATTCGCATCCCAACCTGGTTTTTACCTCGCTGCAAAGACTGCGCCGCGAACTGCAGATCTGCGAACGCGTGTTGACCGAGACCATCGGGGACCACGCGCGCTTGTTCCGAGCGCCTTTTGGCGCCAAGCGTCCGGCGATGATGCGCACCGTGCACAATATGGGCTTCAAGCCCATTAAGTGGAGCGTGACCTGCTATGACTGGAAGCCGACCACGGCCGACCGGGTTGAGCAGCACGCCGTCCGGCAGATTCGTGGAGGCGATTTGATCCTGATGCATGACGGCGACCACGCCCAAATGGGCGCCGACCGCAGCCACACGGTGGAAGCAACCGAACGCCTGATTCGCCGTTATCACGACCAGGGATATGAATTCGTCACCATTCCGCAGATGATGAACAAAGACAATAAGGAAGAAACGTCCAGCATTGCGACTGAGACCCTGAAGCCCTCATAATCGCCTCTCCTGTTGCCCCCTGCCTTAGCGCACCACTATCGTTTATCATGGAAAGCCAGACCCCTGCACAATAATGGAGGATTGCATGAAACTGGGCCGTAACAAGTGCCTGCTATTTGCTGTTCTAGTTTTGGCGGTGACCGTGAAAATTGCCGGCGCGCAATCCGCTCCTTCGACCGGTCCGGCCCCGCAGAAAAAGGAGGCCCCGCCTGATACTTCGCCCACAGCCGTCATGCGGGCTTCCTTTGCCGAGCGCATCTCCGGAACATGGCGGCTGGTTTCATACCAGGAAAAATTATTGAATGGCGCTGTGGTGAATCCCTTTGGCGAAACTCCGCAGGGCATCGTTATTTTCGAGCCCGGAGGCTATGTCTCACTGCAAATCATGAAGATTCCCCGCGTGAGCTTTCCTGTCGGCTACGAACGCGCCACAGCGGAGCAGGTCAAGGCTGTGCACGAGGCCTACCTTGCCTACTACGGAAGCTGGACGGTGGATGAAACCCACGACGTGATTCTTGAAAATATCCGGGCAAGCAATCAGCCTTATCTCAACAATCAGATGACGACGCAGCAATTCGATCTCGATGGCAAGCGGCTCAACCTTCGCACCGAATTTAGCGATAACGGCGAGACACACAGCGTTCTATTTGTATGGGAGAAGATTCACTAGCGCGTGTTTTAGACAATGTTTGAGAATTGCCGTGGAAGAGCATGGCTTTCAGGGCTTGATCCCGCAAAGCGGGAGAGGAATCCCTATTGTGTCGGGAGTGTATGCTGGGCTGCCCATAAATCGGAATGACATGCACGCATAGTCTTGAAGGTCATGTTTTCCGGCAATCGTGGGTGTTTCCGCAGCCTCTTTCAGAAGTGCCTTCGGCCCGGATCTCCTCTCCTTCACGAAAAGATAGCAGTGAAACCCACTGCTACCAATGTGATAAGCGCATACCAGGCGAAGACAACCGCAATGGCGGTTGATTTCTTCACTTTGCTGACACAGGCAAAACCAATGCCGAGCAGCGCAACGATCCAAAGGGTAAATATATCGAAGGAAGAAGCCAGCGCGTACAGAGCAGGATGAGCACCCGCATCCACCAGGAACCCCGGATTGCTGGCCACCGGATTGGCGAGTATAAAGCCCTCCGGGTCAGCCCCCGCAAAAAGAGAAATAATGGCCAGCACGAGTCTGATAATTCGTGGCAGTTGTGCGTACACGACAATGGCGAGTGAAGTATTAAAGGGGACCTCCGTTCCTATGACGAAATTAAAGGTGCCCATTAAGACCGCGGCAATAATCAAGTAGCCCAACAGCGCGAGCACAGGAAAGGCAAAAGCAGCCGCTTTCGTAAACAGCACGCCGATTTCCATGCCTCGTTCCCTCCGGTCAGCGGGAAGCTGGGCGATACGTTCCTGCGCCTTAGGGTTAAGACGCATCTGGTTTTCCGTTATCTGCCTGAAACCGATCTTTTGCGCCACCACGCCAACAAATACCCAACTGGCTACCGCCAACACCAGCCAGGGAACAAACCAGGTTGCTTTGCGTTTCAAATCATAGAAGGTTTTGGAAGGTGCGATGAAAACATTGATCAGCCGCTCGCCTTCAGAGAGCGCGGATGCAGTTTCAGGAGCAGGAACGGGCATAAGATTGGGGCCTGACGCTGCCGGTGTACTCATTGGAATCTCTCCCGGTTGGAATTCTACTCCTGAGCACTGCTCCTGAATACCAAGCACAAAATATGGGACTATCCTCTCGGCATTCGCGCGCGGGCCCTAGCAGTTGCGGCCTTCGCCGGGCCTGAGCTGGAAGGCGGCTTACGCATGCCCTGCAACAGGTCACGCAGCACGACTGCGTTATTATGAGCTTCATCTTTAGCGGCGTAAACCAGGGTTATGGTGTTCTTCTCACGCGCAATCTCATAGAGCTGCTGCAAGGCCTGAGAGACGGCGGGGGCGGCCATCTCCTGCAGGTACCGCTTGCGAAAAACCGAAAAATATTCGGGACGCTCATGGAACCAGCGGCGCAGCTCGTTCGAGGGAGCAAGCTCCTTGAGCCAGAGGTCAATTCGGGCAGCGGCTTTTTTGATGCCGCGCGGCCACAGACGGTCCACCAAAACGCGCTCACCATCGCTGAGAGACGGCGGCTCATAAGCACGCTTGATCTGCACAGACATTCCAGCTTGCCTCCGGTAACGGTTTTGCAAAATCTATGTGTTCTCCAACATAATAAACATTTGCTCAGGTTTGGGAAATCCCGTCTGCGGTTCGGCAGCTTCACGCCTGGCATCTTTGCCGCCGTCATCGTATTGCTTGTATCTGTTGGATGCAATTCATCTCCTCCTGGTGGAGGGAGCCACTTGTTAACTCCGCAGGAAGAACGCGGCCGGCGCGTCTTCGAGGCGCGCTGCGCGGTCTGTCACGATGCCTACTCCAGCAACCCGCGCCAGGGCCCGGGGCTGCAGGGGATATTCCGCAAGAAATACCTGCCCAGCGGCGCTCCGGCCAACGACGACCGCGCCCGCGATGCAATTATGTTCGGCCGCGGCAATATGCCTCCATCTCAAAATGTTCTGGATGACCAGCAACTCAGCGATCTGATGGCTTATTTGCATACGTTGTAGAAAGCAGTTCTCGGTTCTCAGTTCTCGGTTCTCAGAGCCAAAACAGTTGCCAGTTGCCGGTCGCCAGAGTAGGGGCACTCAATGGTTGAACCAAATTCAAGGTTAAACCATCTGCGAAGAAGCCCAGTTTCGACGATTGTTGCAGAAACCTTTGAGAAACTCAGTGCGAAAAACTGAGAACCGAGAACTTCATTATCACCGCTGCACTCTAGTAGAATTAAACTTTATGGCCAGTGCTGTCGAACTCGTCCAGATTGACCTCTCGCCGCGTGTGCCCCGCTCCAAGCCGGAGTGGCTGAAGGCACGGGCGCCCATGGGCGAAAATTATCATGAGCTCAAGAAGTTGGCACGCGGGCTGGGACTGCATACGGTCTGTGAATCGGCGCAGTGCCCCAATATTGGCGAGTGCTGGAGCCACAAGACTGCGACTTTCATGCTGCTGGGCAACTTGTGCACGCGCCGCTGTGGCTTCTGCGCCGTGCCCAAGGGCAAGCCCCTGCCCATTGATTATGACGAACCCCGGCGCGTGGGCGAGGCAGTAAAGAGCCTCGGACTTAAATTCGCGGTTGTGACCAGCGTCAATCGCGATGATGACAACCTGGGCAGCGCCCGGGTGTTTGCAGAAACCATCCACCAGATACGGCAACAGGTGCCGGGGTGCAGCGTGGAGGTACTCATCCCGGATTTTCAGGGCATTGATGAGTGCCTCAACATCGTGCTCGACGCCAAACCCGACATTCTGAATCACAATACCGAATCTGTGCCGCGATTGTATCGCGCGGTGCGCTCCGGGGCGCGTTATGAGCGCACGCTGCAACTGCTGGACAGTGTGAAGAAATTTTCACCTAAAACCGTGAGCAAGACCGGCGTGATGGTTGGTCTGGGGGAAGAAATGGATGAATTGCTGGCGGTCTTCCACGATCTGGCTGCGCGCAAAGTGGATATCCTGACCGTAGGACAATATTTGCGTCCGTCCAAAGACCATCTGCCTATGACGCGCTATTACACCCCCAATGAATTTGCCTACCTGAAGAATGAAGCTCTTAACATGGGCTTCCGCCACGTTGAATCAGGACCTCTGGTGCGTTCCAGCTATCATGCCCATGAACAGGCGGGGTCGGTAAGCTCAGCCAGATAATTATTATTTGTGGAGATGCAGCCATGCTGCGTTTCTGCATTCAAAACAAAGGCACAGCCACGGGGCTGTGCCTTTGTTCATTACCTCAGAACAACTACCATACATGGCAAGCGTTCTCGCGCACCATGGCGTCACCCTTTTTGCAGCCAAAGGCTTGCTGGAATTCGGGCATGTTGCTGACCACACCGATTACGCGAAATTTTCCCGGTGAGTGCGGATTGGTCAGCGCCAGTTGCCGGGCCGCTTCCGGCCGCATCTTGTTGCACCAGATCTGCCCGTAGCCCAGGAAGAAACGCTGCTGGGGAGTAAATCCGTCAATCTTTTGAGGCTCTTTGCCGGCGAGCTCGTGCATCAGCGCCATGTAAGCCAGGCGCAAGCCGCCGTTGTCGGCGGTATTTTCTCCCAGCGTCAGCTTCCCGTTGAGATGGACATCATTCTTAGGATCTTTGTCGTCTTTTACGGAGACAAAGTTGCTGTACTCATCGACCAGGCACTGGGTACGCTGGTTGAAGGCTTTTTCGTCCTCCGGCGCCCACCAGTTACGCAGGTTTCCCTGCCCGTCAAATTTGTGGCCTTCATCGTCAAACCCGTGGGTGAGCTCGTGCCCAATGACCGCGCCAATGCCGCCGAAGTTAATTCCATCATCCATCGCATTGTCGTAGAACGGCGGCTGCAGAATTCCGGCCGGGAAGTTAATATTGTTCTCCTTGTCGCTGTAATAGGCATTGACTGTGGGCGGAGTCATGCCCCACTCCGTCTTGTCCAGGTCCTTGCCGATCTTTTGCAGTTCGCGGCGAAATTCAAAACTGTCGGCGCGCTGCTGGTTTCCGAGCGCATCCTCACGAACGATTTTGACTGAACTGTAGTCGCGCCAGTGCTCGGGATAGCCGATCTTGTTGGTGATGGCTGCAAGTTTTACGAGCGCTGCCTGCCTGGTGGCGTCGGTCATCCAGGATACGCTCGTGATGTCGTCTTTGAGCGCGTCTTCCAGGGCCTGGATCATTTTCAGGGTGCGCTCTTTGCCTTCTTTGCCGAAGGTCTCGCCAACGTACTCTTGTCCCAGGGCTTCACCCAATGCACCATCGGTCAAACGGGTGCAGCGCTGCCAGCGCGGTTCCTGCTCTTTCTGGCCGCCCAAAGTGCGGTTGTAAAAATTGAAATCTTCATCGCTGAACTGGCTGGGCAATAAAACAGCGTTATTGAACACCAGTCGCCAGCGCAGGTAGGTCTTCCAGTTTTCCAGCGGCTGTTCTTCAATCAGCGCCTGCATTTTTTGGATAAACTCAGGCACTGCGACGTTGAGCTCCTTGAACTCGGGCGCGCCAACTGTTTTGAAGTATTCATTCCAATGAAACGACGGGCTGAGTTTTGCCAGCTCGGCCGTAGTCATTTTGTGGTAGACATTGGCGGGCTCGCGCCGGTCTACACGTTTCATCGAGGCGGCCGCCAATGCGCTTTCGATCTCGAAGACCGTTTGTGCCTCTTTTGCCGCTACTTCGGGCTTATCGCCCAGAAGCTGGAACATGTTCTGTACGTGCTGTTTGTATTGCTCGCGTTGTTTCTGCGCCGTAGGATCGTCGTTAAAATAGTAATCGCGGTCAGGAAGACCCAGCCCGCCCTGATCGACAACCGCGATTATCTTGCTGGCATTTTTGAAATCGGCATCGGAATCAAAAAGGAAGAGAGCAAATAGATTCCCCTCCCTGAAATTGTGCAAACCCGAAATTGCTCCAAGATTGTGCAGCCGCGCAATTTCGGCCGCAAGCTGAGATTTATCTTTCAGTTGAGCAATGCTATCCAACTCCGCCTGGATCGGGGCCAGCCCCTTTTTATCGATGGCCTTCCTGTCTATACAAGCGGCGTAGTAGTCGCCAATTTCTTGCTCGATTGGGGTGCGTTTGGGGTCATTTGCAGATACTTTTTCCAGAATGCCATGCAGGATTTCCAGGTTTTGTTGGTCCAATTGGCCGAAACGTCCCCAGGTGGATTTGTCGGCAGGGATATCGTTTTCCTTCATCCACGTGCCGCACGCATATTGATAGAAATCCTGGCAGGGATTGGCGGTTGTGTCCATGGCACGGATGCTAAAGCCCAGGGAGAGATTGGGCATCTCATCCGAGGCAAATTGTTCTGAAGACTTCGGCTCTTGCGAGGCTGCCAGTGTGGCTGCCAGCATAAGGCCGAAAATTATCATTAGGCGCATAGGTGGAACTCCTCAGGAATTCAATAGATTTTAGCGGACTCAATGTCAGCGAAGGCATGGGGGAATACCTTTGAGGGTCGGAACGCAGCTAACCAGCCGCTTTGAAAGGTATTCTCATTATAGACGCCGAAAGGGGCGTATGGTTAGCGAGTTAGCCCATGATGGGCGGTCAGGATTCCAGCCTTGGAGGGTTGGCTACGCAGTGACGGCTTTCGGCTCTCTATTGTTCGTACAAGCCCAGATGAGAATTATGACCCATCCAAACATCGTCCATCCCAGGAAGAAATTGGTGACCAGGATGGCCAGGCGGTGCTTGTGGTTCCAGTGATATGCCAGCAAGGTTGGAATCCAGTAAGCCAGAAACATTAAAGCTAAAGTGATCATATGATTCCTCCTTCTCGTCTAAAGTCCTCGAAGCTTGAAACTCGAAACTGCTCTACATGCTTTCTGCCTTGCCCCGCATTTGGATGTAAACCAGGCCTATGTGCGCTCCCTTTGACTGGGGCTCGATTTCTACCATGTGCTGGCTTTGCCCCTGGCCAGCCTTCAGAGTAGTGTTTTTGTCCTCGCTATCTGAGTCGTCGCAGCTCAGCGTCAGCTTGGTGTCGTCATCTTTGCCGCTCTCTGCGTGGGACCCATTGTGGCCTGCCCCTTTGCATTGGATCACTTTTCCATAACGGGCCATATCTTTCCGGTAGAAATCGATAATCTTTTCCGGTGTGTCGTCAGATTCATATTTTGCTGCGATGACCTTCAATGCAAAGAATGGAGTAGAGATGTTGACGTTGGCGCTCGAATCGCCAGAGCCTTGCTCCGCAGGAAGCAAGCGGGCTTGGGGATAGGGAGTCAAACCGAGCTCTTTCAGGTCGATGTCTTTGCGTACTTTAAGCCCGCCCAGGGGAGTACTGATCTCCACCTTCTTTTCCTGCTTGTCGTTGTCATCGGATTTGGTAATGACCGCATTGCATCCTGCAAGCACCAGGAGCAGTGCGATGGCGCCAGCGATTAAAGACAATTTATTTTCCTTGCGCATGTTGCAACAAACCTCCTTCGACTGGGGGCACAGGCGGAGCAGCGGATGGCTTTTCAATGCCTGCTCCCCTTTGAGCAATATTGGGAATCGTGACCGGCAGGTGGCCGCGAATGGGGATCTCGCCAAACAACGCTTTTACCGCGCTGAATTCCGAGATGCTGGCGGCAGAAAAGGTGCACAGGTAAGTTTGCACTTCGGGAAATTCGGCGGCGACATATGGCGTTCCCACGGCCACCACCGCGGTGCGGGCCGCGGCATGCTCCAGGATTTGCCGCAACAGATCGGCGGGAGCATCGGTCAGGCCAATTGCATTCTGTACCGTACCCTGCACGCGCACAGCCTTGCCGGCGGTTGGAATCAAATAGACGGCAGCAACAATACTTTGGGCGTCATTTACGGCCTGCATCACCTGTGGTGTCATGGCTGCTGCAATCCTGGGGTCTACGTAAATTACATTTGCATCTGGAATGCGCGCGCGCAGCTCGCGCTCCAGGGTACGTCCTGAATCCGTTCGTATGTCGTCAGAAAATATCACGGCCAAGGTCCGCTTTCCGGCCTCCTGCTCCGGTTTATACGAAAGTGCTGCAGCAGAAGTTCCACCGGCGGGCGCAGTCTTTTTAAGAGGCAGCACCTGCCCATTGTCGCGTACCAGGGTAATGGCTGAGTCTGCCACTAGCTGTCCGAAGGCAACGTGTTCTGGGGTGGCAATGAGGTTGGGCAGGGCGTCAATATCCACCAGTCGCGCTTTGGAAAGGCCCAGTGTAGCCTTGGTGACCAATATCTTACGCACAGAATCGTTGACACGCGCCTCGGAAATTTCGCCGCTGCGCACTGCTGCCAGAAGGCCATTGTAGGCAGCATCCAGATCGGCAGGGATCAAGATCATGTCATTGCCCGCTTTGATCGCCTCGACCGCGGCGCGGGCGCTGGGATTGGCATCGTGCCCCACGAACAAACGCATGAGCGCGTTCATGTCCATGGCGTCGGGAACAACCAGCCCCTTAAAACCAAGCTGGCCTTTCAACAGATTCTCGATGACCAGGGGTGAGGTTGAAGCTACGTGTCCGGGATCGGGGTCCAGGCTTGGCACAGTGACATGCGCCACCATCACCGAGTCAACCCCGGCGGCAATAGCCTGCTCGAAGGGCGGTAACTCGATGCTCTGAAGATGCTGCATATCGCCGCCCACCCTCGCCAATTCCAGGTGCGAATCTGCTTCGGTATCGCCGTGTCCGGGAAAATGCTTGGCCGTGGTCATCATGCCGGCATCACGCGCCGCACGAATATAAGCCCCAACCATCTCCGAAACCTGCTTGGGGTCTTCGCCGAACGAGCGCGTATTAATGATGGGATTGGCGGGATTGGAATTCACGTCGGCTATAGGGAAAAGATTCCATTGCACACCGATGGCGCGGGCTTCCTGGGCGACAATCTGGGCAAAGTCTTCGACGTATTGCGGATTTCCGGTTGCGCCGAAGGCCATGGCATGGGGAAACACGGTGGCGCCATTGAGGCGGGTGGAGAGTCCGCGCTCAAAATCGGCGGCAAAGATCAGGGGCAGGCGCGACTCAGACTGCAGGTGATTGGTAAACGTGGCCGCTTCATAGGGCTGGTTCCGCAGCAGAAAGGGGCCGTCGGTGCGCACCGTCAGCAACACTCCGCCAATGTGGTAGCGGTGGATCTGGTCGCGAAGCTGCACGTAATCGGGACTGGTGACGTTCAGGAACTCGGCTCGGCCGCGCATCATGAACATCTGTCCTATTTTTTCTTCGAGGCTGAGTTTGCGCAGGGTCTTGTCGGCCCATTTTTGCGCGTCAGACGTGGTTTGAATGGGCCCAGGTTTTTGAAAATCTTTGGCGAAAGAAGGGATGGCCAGCAATAGCAGAAGAAGCAGGCGCTTATGCATGATGGCGACAATAGCAGAATTACTTCATGACGTCATCGGAGATTTTGCCTCAACGTGTGACTAAGGCGGCTTCGGGGGTGTGACTGGGGTCTTTGGGGTGTTGCAGGCGATACTCGACCAGCGAGTCAATACGGTCAATAAAAGAGGATCTCTTGGCCAGCTCGCCCTGAGCCAGCCCCTGCGCCTGATCGTGCAGCAGACGGAGGGCCTCGGTGGCATCCTGAATGCGACAGACCTGGCGGGCATACTCTTTGTTATCGCCTCCCCGCTCGGCGAGATCATCCATGTAAGTGCGCAGAATCTGGCGCAAGTGGTCTACCACCACTTTGAGTTCCGCCAGCAGGGTCATATCGAGCAGCAAGCTTACCAGCTGCAGGTGCTCCTCTTTATCCAAAGGACCGGAACCCAAAGGTTTAGAAGCCGCCATCTGGGAGATGTCCCTTTCGATGCCGCGTAACTCTTCCGTGACCCGTCGCAGGCGGAGGGTAAAGTCATCTGGATTAGGAATCGCGGCCGCGACTGGATTCATCGAAGTTGTCCTTATTCTCACTTTTGTTACAAAGTGTGATGCCATTTTCACAGGTTCGGTGCAGGAACGGGGATTACGAAAGGTCTACAACTCGGCTGTTTTTGAGATGGTTTTCCACAAGCACCAACGTATTGCTCTGCACCTGGGGATCATCCCCAAAACTATTGAACCAGTGAACATCTGGTTCGCGACGGAACCAGGTCATCTGCCGCTTAGCATAGTTGCGGTGGGCCTGCTGCGCCGCGGCCACGGCCTGCTCGTACTCCATTTCACCGCGAATGAACTGCATGGCCTGCTTGTAACCCAGCGAAGCCAGGGGCGCGGCAGTATCGCCATATTTGTTGTGCAACTGCCGGGTCTCTTCGACCAGGCCGGCGGCAAACATTCGGCGAGCACGGTCATTGATGCGCTCATAAAGAACGCTACGCTCAGGATCGAGCCCCAGGCGCAGCACGCGAAAGCCGATGAGCGGATCGCGGCCGCGCTGCCACAGGTCGCTCATGCGCTGCCGCGCCGAAAGGCACACTTCAATGGCGCGCACCAGCTTGGGAAGATCGTTGGGATGAATCTTCGCCGCTGATTCGGGATCGAGCTTTAGCAGGACGCTATGCAGGTGGGCCGCGCCTCTCTCAGCCGCCCGCTGCCGCAGCCGCTGCCGCAATTCCTCTGAACGCGGTGGGCCGGCGAAAAGGCCTTCCAGGAGGGCGCGCAGATAGAGTCCGCTCCCGCCTACGACAATGGGCAGAACGCCACGCTGGCTGATCTGGTGGAGGGCTGTACGCGCAATGCGCGAGTAATCGCCAGCGGTGAATGGTCCGATGGGCGAGACAATGTCTAGCAGGTGATGCGGAACAAGAGCACGCTCTTTCGTCGTGGGTTTGGCGGTGCCGATTTTGAAGTCACGGTAGACCGCTACTGAGTCGCAGTTGACAACTTCGCCGTGAAAGCGCGCCGCCAGTGCCAGAGAAAGCGCAGTCTTACCCGAGGCGGTCGGCCCCAGGACTACTACCAGCAAGGGCAGCGGTGGGGGCGATGGATGAATTGCCCTCTCACTCTCTGTCATCAGAAGCTTTTCCAGTGAATTGCCTTCCAGAAGCGCGCCAAGGTGAACAAGAGGATGAGCAGCACAATGAGGATCAGGCCGAGCGTATTCTGGCGTTTGGCGGCGGGCATAAAGTTAAATTCCCCTGGAGCTTGCAAGCTGATTTTACTAGCGCAGGTCGCCCTTTTGCGGATTGTAAAAGAAGTGGATACGCAATGCGAGGTATTCTCCGTGAAATTCCTGCGGAAGACGCTGGAAGGGATTGGAGCCTGTGATTCCTCCCCAGGCCGCGCGGTCGAGTGCCACATCGCCTGAAGGTGAAATCACGCGCATGCCGGCAATGGAGCCATCTTTCAGGATGGCGAACTCAATGGAGACCTTGCCCGATTTCATCAGCGGAGGACGCGCCTCTTCCGGAATCACGTTGTACCAGTTCTGGCGGATGGTCTCTAACGCGCGCGACAGATAGGGGCCGAAGTCTACCCCCATGGTGTCACTCAGGATGTCAATATCGCTGCGCAATTTTGTGGGCTGCGCCGACGGGCCCACGCCATAATCGCCGGCGCTGCCATAATTGCGGCGCTCTGCCGAGGCCCGCTCCGCCTGCTCAATCACAGACCCGGGAGAGGCGGCTGCGGCAAACGGATTATTTCTTCCGCTTCCCTGCGCGGCCATGGGCGGCTGCTCCAGCCGCGCCGTGTTGTTGTCAGGTTGTTGCTGTGGCTGCGGCTGGGATTGTTGCGCCTGGGCGGCTTGCTGATTTTGCTGCGCGGCCTGTCCAGGGGGCGGAGTCTTCACTGCGGGCGCGGAAACTGCTCCCGGAGAACCGGCGCGCCGCGCATCCTCCAGTTCGCGCAATTGCTGCAGATCGGGGTGACGCAAGGCCGCGCGCCGGTCCTGGTCAGATATTTTGTTGGTCTCCAGGGGCTTTTGTACGGGCGCGGGCGGCATTTCGAGGAAAGTAATCTGATGGTCTTGCAACATCACCGCCAATGGATTGGGTGTGGCCTGATAACGCGCCAACAACCGGGGAAGCAACAGCGCGATGATGGCTATCGCGATAGCATGGATGGTGAGGGAAATCCAGAAGGCCTCGCGCAGCTTCGAGCGCTCGAGTTGCAACTCCAAATCGTCTTCCAGCAGGGCAAACGGAGTTTTATGGAGACGATCGTCAAATGGCTGCGAACCGGGAGCCGGGAACAGCGACCCTTGCGCGCCTGAGTTGCCGTTGGCAGCGGCAGCTTCTGACTTGCGCATCTCTTCCAGCAGCGGAATTTGAATAATCGTCGGCATCTCGCGGAAATCGCAATGTTGAGGCTGTTGCTACTTAGATGCTTAAAGCCTGCACCCGTTTACTATTTTCTCATTGTTTTAGAGATTCGCGCCTCGGTAGAAATATTCTGTACAAAACTTTACATACTTATGTAAAGAGGCGTAATCACAGTTATCAAGCTTAAGAACGCTGTGAAGTCTTAAACTTGCAGACTGAGCCTTGTAACTTGGAGCCTGGAGCTGCTTTTACAGCAGCCTATCCAGATTGACATTGCGCGAGTGCTGCCGGATTACTTCCAGAATCTCAAGCGCTACGGCCAGGGCTCGGCGGCCATCATCAAGCGGAATTGCAGGAGAGCTGCGGGTTCGCACTGAATTCAGAAACGAGCACAATTCAGCGCGCAGAGGTTCTACGCGCACAACCTCAGGCCTGGCAATCTTGATTTGCGGGCTGGAAGGGTGCTCGGGCTCTTCTTCTCCCATACTGGCCAGGAGCCCCGCCAAACCGCTGGCGCCGGCGCCGTTGGACGACACCGTAAATGTCACTACATCCTGGCGGGTGTAGTCGAGCGAGATATATTGCTGCGGCTGAAAAAAGCGCAGCTTGCGCACACGCTCGGTGCTCACCCGGCTGGCGGTAAAGTTGGCCACGCAGCCGGAGTCGAATTCCATGCGGACGTTGGCGATATCCACTTTGGAAGAGAGGATGGGCAGGCCGACGGCGCGAATTTCTTTTACGCCGGACTGCACGAACGAGAGCACCACATCAATATCGTGGATCATCAGGTCGAGGACGACATCCACATCGAGCGAGCGCGGGGTAAAGACGCTCAAGCGGTGCACCTCAAAGAACATCGGCTTGGTGAGCAGGGGCAAGGTGGCGCGCACGGCAGGGTTGAAGCGCTCCAGTTGGCCGGCTTGCGCGATGCGGCCATGCTGCTGCGCGAGATGCAGCATCTCATCAGCATCTGCCAGTGTGGGGGCTATGGGCTTTTCTACCAGCACATCAACGCCGTTCTCCACCAGCTCGCGCATAACCTGCAGATGGGACTGGGTGGGCACGGCAACGGAAGCCGCCTGCGGCTTGCCGCGCTGCAGCAGCTCTGGGAGCGAGGCAAAAGCCTGGGTCCCGAACTCGGCGGCAACCTGGACGGCGCGCGCGGAATTGGAATCGACGACGCCGACAAATTCCACCGCGCTTGCTTCTTCCCGGGCCAGGTCGTGATAGACGCGAGCGTGGTTGCGCCCAAAAGCGCCTACGCCGATAACAGCCACGCGGATTTTTTCAGGATTTGCCAGTCTTCGGCTCCTTTAGTACTCAGTACTCAGTTCGGAAATGTTCTTCGACATACATTTTATTAGAGTTCTCGGTTCTCGGTTCTCAGTGTTCACGGCCAACCGGGAGAAAAACACCTGTTTCGCGTAGCGCGCCCCCCTCCCCCATTACTTAGAGTAGTCAGTGCCGCCTAAGAACAGATACAAGCTCCAAGCTACAAACCCCAAGGTTCCGTTCACAGTCTTTCGCGACGCTCAAATTTGTCATTCTTGATTCTCAGTTCTATGGAAATCAAGTCGTTGGGGGGTGGGGGTATTACTCAAAGTAGTCCTCGCAATGGCAAGCGATTGAAGTTAAATGGGATACAGGCGGGACCAATGTTGTGCAGAGTAATGAAAAGTAGGATCATGCACTCTACTCCAAGCAAGAAATGCTTACCGCGGATTTCGCTGATTACGCGCATGGCCAGAAGCGCCCACTCGCGACTCGCGCCTGTTGGTACTCTCCTGGAGCTGGTTTTTCAGGAGGGGTATCCCCCTTGCTCAGCAAGGGGCAGCACCTCGGCGGTAGACAAGAGTAGCAACTTTCGTCCTCGTCGTGCCGGGAGTACCGGCAACCGAGAGATGTCACGTCGAATTTTCAAAGAGCTTAGAGTGCAAGACCGCGTTCTGCGGTCAGCATAATAATGCCCTACAATGGCGGAAAAATAAATGAAGTGATATCAAACGCATCGAAAAAATCGAGAAGCATGCTGTAATCAGCTTATGACGTGGCCGAGGCGAGCAGATTGCAAGCCCACACGCAGGAGGAAGTCGGATGCAGCACTATAGTTCGCAAGCCTTCACAGATATTGGCAAGCCCGCCGGGGGAGCTTCAATCGCGGTCAAACTGGCAGGGAGCAACACGAATGCAACCATCTACTCAGACGATGGGATAACGGTTAAGAGCAATCCATTTGTGACAAACAACCTCGGTCAATTTGATTTTTACGCGGCTTCGGGGAAGTATGACATTACGGTCACGGGAACGCAGATTACAACGTATACCTTGTCCAACCAAGTGGTTTTTGATCCGTTTGAGGTGAGTAGCAGCGATCAGAATGGTCTAACGCCAATCAACACGTCTGGTTTAGGAGGATTTTGGGGGCTTTTCCCGGACGGTGCGCCATCAACACTCTCCGGCCAGGTATTTGCTTTGGCTGCCAATCAGGTTTATGTTTTCGCCTTCGTTTTACCGAGAGTTGTAAACGTCAATCGTGTCTCAGTAACTGTCGTCAGTGCAGTTGCAGGAGCGACGGATGTCGGAATTTACAGTGCTTCCGGCAACAGACTTGTGTACACAAATGGAGGAATCAATATGAATGTAACCGGAGTGCAGACGGTCGCTATTATCGGCGGTCCCATCATGCTGCTCCCAGGTTTCTACTATTTCGCGGAAACGACTAGCGTAGCTTCTGCTGCCATGGACGCATGGGCGATCATTACCCCCGCGTACGCCGGACCGATGAATGCCAACGGCAACCGTATTGGGACGGCAGCAAATGCTTCTTCTAATGGCATTTTGCCGCCTACACTCGGAGTAATTTCCCCTACCACCGGAATGACGCCTGTGACAGCATTCTTTGAGCGATAGAAATCCTCTTGCGAACATGGGACTTCAATGTGATGAGTTCATCGGCAAGAATGTGACCGTGCTTGTAGCCACAGCGGCGCTTCCATTGCCCGCGCCGTTGTTATTGTCGGTCAAGGTGACGGTCACGGTGTACATGCTTTTCTTCGCATAGCTGTGCGCGCCCATCACATTAAAGTTGCTTGTGCTGCCAACCTGAACTGGGCTGACTCCGGTGGTGGGGCTGCTGCCGTCGCCCCAATTGATGGTGGCAGTGAGATGCGATCCGTTCTCACTTGGATCTTGGTCCGTGAAGGTGGCCAAAACCACGGGGATGCTGGCGCGGAACATGCGAATCCTACGTCCTGCACCGGTGATGGGCTGATCATTGGTCACCGTAATGGACGGCGAGGTCGCGGTGATCGCGTTTCCTGCGTCGTTGCCGGTGATGGTGAATGTGCTGCCTGGTGCTCCGCCGGTCGCGGTAAACGAAAAGGTATGAATTCCATTGTCTAAACTCGCTCCCGAAGTGAACGTATAAGGATTGGGCGTGGGCAAGGTGACGGTGCCCGTTGTGCTCAACTGCACCGAGCCGGTGTAGGTGGTCGCGATGTTGTTGAAGTTATCGAACGCCGTAAGAGTGCCTGAGAAGGGGATGTTAAGCGTGGCGGTAAGCGGCACGTTACTCCAGGCAAACCTTTTGGCGGCGGCGGCGGTCACTGCTACCAATGCGTTTCCATTGATACCGGAGAGCGTGTCTGTGGCGCTTACAATCTGGCCGCCGGCAGTCGTCAGGGTAACGCCATTGGTGAATGTATGCACGCCGTTGTCGGCGGGAACAAATGTGTAGTCTGCTGGAACCGTAGATGAGCCGGTGGTTGTGAAGTGGACCGTGCCGGTATAGCTGGCAACTGTGGTATTCGAGGCATCTTGCGCCGTCACAGTTACGCTAAAGGGAACTCCCGCGATGGTAGCAGCAGGAGTGGTCACCTGAAAATGTGTAGCCAAAGCGATTTTGCCCCACCAAGTTGCCCATTCGTTGCTAGGTGAATTCGCATATTCCTGAATGGTCCATAGGTTCGTGTCATCTACCGGATCCACCTGGCTATAGCTGAAATCGCCCCAGCGGTTCCTGGTGTCATTGGGGTTGATGGAGGGTTTGAAATAGCTGGCCAGTCCTGCCTTGAGAATATTTTCGGATTGGAGCGTATTGGGAACATCAGTAGCGGCGCGGAAGGAATATGCCGCGCTGGCGAATATAGAAGATGAAAAAAGCGAATACCCAATCAACACATCGTTATTTTTATTGACGGCAATCGAGGGGAAGGTGCGAGAAAAAGTGCCGCTACTATCGTCAATGCGACCGAGCTGTTGTATGCTGCCGTCGGTCCCCAGTTGCCACCATTGCACCGCAGCCCGGGTGGGAGCGCCGGAAGGAAGAAAAATATGCTGAGCCGCCCACAGAGTGCCGTTGCGGTATACGAGGTTGGTGATTCGAGCGTCAAATGTATTGATTTTGTTGATAGAGCCGAGCTGGGGGGCGAAGTCCCCGATGGGGGGGACAAAGTCGTCCCACGGGTTGGGTGTGCTGATGAACGGGCCTGTGGTAAGCGTTTCTGAACCTACTGGTCCTGTGATGGTCAGCAGTTGTAAGAACCCGTTACCATTGAAATTGCCATTGAACTCCTGCAGCACATACAGAGTGGAGAGGGTGTTATCGTAAGTCACTGCCGGCGCCAGAGCAAAAGCCTGATCGGGAGGGAGTGTAAACAAGGTGAAGTTAGCTGCACCGTGGGCGTAGAGATTTGCTTTATTGAAAACGTAAGCGTTTGCCTGGGCGAAGGTGCCACTGCTGACACTAAACATGTTATAGGTAACGACGATCCAATTTTTGTTGAATCCAAGTTCAGTAAAATCAATTCCGTTGGTTCCGGTCGGGTCAGCGCGAACCATGTAGAGGTTCCAGTTGCCGGTAGGATCGTTGGTTTGGGAAACCCCAATCAAGACCTCTGAATTGGCCGATGCTAGGTTGGCCCCGGTTGCAAAGATCCAGCGTGCTCCATAGGGGTCATACACAATTTTGGGATCGCTCTCGCAAGGGTTGGTGGTGCAGGTTACGACGCTTGCCCAGAAGCTGTGTAAGGTGACCTGGCTAATTAGTCCTCCTGCGCGGTTCTGTATCTTCACTGTGCCATTGAGGGTCACCATCAGATGATTCGGCCCCACTGCACCATTGGTGTCAGGAGGAATGAACATATTGTTGTCGGGAGCAGCCTGGAAGCTCAATGCCGTTGAGGGCGACTGGGCCTGCGGGCCCGATGCGGGAACCTGCATCGGACTTTGCGCTCCGCTGGATTTTTGGGCTTGAATGATTGCGTCCAGCGGCACTACAAGCCGGGGCATCGTCTTGTTTTCGACCTCTCCAGCTTCAAAGCTTCCCAGGTTTGCTGAGAGATGCAACATTTCTTGTCTTGCCAGATCGGAAAAGTTCACGACGGCCTGCGACACGGCCACACCCGGCTTGCCTGTAATCTTTGTTTGCGCAAACACAAAACAACTACTCCACAATAAATACACTGCTGCGGAGAATGCCTTGGCGGTTCTTCCTGAGAACCATAGGTTTCCCGTATGGGCGCGAAATAACGTGGCGGGCTGGCGCATGGCCGGTTTCCTTGGAGCCGTAGGTAGACCTTTCAGCTCTTCATTTTTAAGGGGGCGAGGGAGTTAAAGATTAACCCGGATAGGCTGGCAGAGCAAGCTCTTTTAAGGGGTTTGGGCATTCCTGGGCGCCTGGCCAGGAAGACGCTACTTTGGGGCTTTCAGAGACCAGCAGGTCACGAGCCTAGGACTATAGTGGACTAAGCAATTGGGACACAGGTGGATAAGTCAAATATACGTCTAACTTTTAAGACAAGCTGTGGAGGAAAAACACATGCTCAAATGGGGTATCGTGATCACGGTCTTCTACGGGCTGATCGTCGTATGTCTTTTGGCGCCGCTGTCAGTAGTTCTCCCGGAAGGGGTTACTGATCCTCGACATATTAATTTCCCATATCTCTACAGACAATGGGTGACGTGGATTCCAATTGCGATCGCCCTGATCAGTCAGGCGCTTCTCCTGTTTTTGTCCGTAGATACGTCCTGGCGAAGGCTCAGGCCCCGGGCCCATATTTTCGTTTCCTGCTTGCTGACTGCCACATTGCTGGCCCTGTTAACGGGTGCTGCCATCCTCTGTTTATTATCCGGAGTTTCTAAAGACTATAGTGTGAACTTGCTGAATACGATTGGCCTCTACGCCGCCTTGGGTTGCTGGGTGGACATTTGGGTAGCGTGGGCAATTGTGTTTTATTTGTATGGCCGGAATTCCAGTGCGCTGATGACGCGGGCAATCTCGTGGTTGCTCAAAGGCAGCGTCCTGGAACTTCTGATCGCTGTACCAGCTCACGTCATTGTGCGCCGCCGACATGATTGTTCAGCGCCGGTGGTGACCAGCTTCGGCATAATCACCGGAATCGCGATCATGTTGATGTCTTTTGGCCCCAGCGTGCTCCTGCTTTACAAAAAGCGCCTGGACGAATACGCTACCCGCAGATCAGTAGCCAAACAGGACTTAGTCTGAACAAAACTGCAGATGAACCTGCAAGCGTGAAGGCGCTCGCACTTTCGCACGCTCGACTTCTTTCGCTTCCCTATTCCTTGAAATCTTTAGATTCCGAAGCACTGGCCGCTTCCGCCAGCGTAGACAAGATGCCCAACGCGACAGCCGGCGAGACGCAAGCGCTACCAGCTGCGCAGTTCTCGATTGACGCATCTCGGCTGTCTGGCCCCTCTGGCGTAACTTTGGCAAATCGCGTAGGCTAGATGGTTTGGATCGTCGGCTGCAAAGTTTTCTTATTCCTACCCCAGGAGGCCAGGATGGCTCACCAAGTACCCCCGCTAGCGTATGACTTCGGCGCGCTGGAGCCCCATATTGACGCGCAGACCATGCAAATCCATCACGACAAGCACCACGGTGCTTATGTCACCAACCTGAACGCCGCGCTCGAAAAGCACCCTGAGCTGGGGAGCAAGAGCGCGGAAGAGCTGATTAAAAACCTGAGCGCCGTGCCCGAGGACATCCGCACCGCGGTGCGCAACAACGCCGGCGGCCACGTGAACCACAGCATGTTCTGGCAGATCATGGCGCCCAAGGCCGGCGGGGAGCCGGCGGGCCCGCTAGCAGACGCCATCAAGCAGGCCTTTGGCAGCTTTGCCGAATTCCAGAACAAATTCAACGATGCCGGCCTGAAACGCTTCGGCAGCGGATGGGCCTGGCTGATCCGCAATGCCAGCGGCAAGCTGGAAATTACAAGCACGGCCAACCAGGATAATCCTATGATGGAGGGAAACTACCCCATCATGGGCAATGACGTTTGGGAGCACGCTTATTATTTGAAATACAAGAATGTGCGCGGCGACTACCTGAAGGCCTGGTGGAACGTGGTGAACTGGAAAGAAGTGCAGAGCCGCTTCGAGAAAAAATAACGCAAGCAGGGTTTTCGGAAAAAGGCGCGGAATGATCGCGCCTTTTTTATCTAGTCATAGGGTAGCTTTCCCAGAATCGGATTTGGGCAAACCGCAACGTAATTGCGGTTGCCTCGTTCAAAACCTACTATTTTTCTGAACACTTTGCTTCGTTGCGTGTTGGCCCTTCGAAGCTTTGCCCGAAAAATCGGGTTTGGACAAACCGCAACGCAATTGTGGTTCTCGTCGTTCAAAATCTACTATTTTTCTGAACACTTCTCCCGCTTTGCGGGATGCGTGTTGGCCTTCGGCAGAGAGGAATGATCTGTTTCTTTTGCTTTCCCAGGGCTGCGCCCTGGGCTAAATTCTGCCGCCCTATTCGGGGCTGTTACTTTGCAATGTCTGCTTTCACTTTTCCTGATTTTCGCGGGAGATCCCTCTCATGATGATTTTTGGGCAAAGCTCCGCACATTAGCAATACAGTTATTAACTATGTTTTAAATATAGAACTTTAGTAACGCAGGCAACCCTGGCAGCACTAACATGTGTCTTATGTGCCAGGTTTATTTTTTTCCTCTGGCCAAAACTCGGAAACTGAAGGGGACCATCTGTTATGCAACCCACTTTTAAGCCTGGGGATGTAGCTCCGTGCAGCGGTATTTACCAAGTGCGGCATGTGGACCATCGGCTGGAGCATAGTGTCACCATCCTGAAAGACGACCTGTTTCCCGCTTGCCGCAAGTGCGGCGATCGGGTGACCTTTCGCCTGGAGCGAATGGTGTCTGAAAGCAGGGCCGTGCACGGCAGTTTTCGCGTGGTATTAGAGGAATATTCTGTGTGGAAAGAGAATGGCGGCGGTTCCCCGCCCGCTGCGGCGTGATTTTAAAAGCAGTCAGCACTCAGCACAGCAGTCAGCGCTCAGCATTCAGCCCACAATCATTTTGGCGCATATCTCGACAACAAGCATTTCGAGCGCGGAGCGTCTCGCAGACGGAAGAGCCGTCGTCCCTACGGGACTAACATCATTTTTTTCACACCCCAGCGCTGAAGCGCTGGGCTATAACATGCCACCCCTTCGGGGTTTGTTAGCCCTTCACGCCCCCAGAAATTGAATTCCAACGCAGGACTCTTGCAGGCCCTTAATTTACAGGCTACCTGATGCCGCCCTCCGGGCTGGTGTGTCGTTTTTAATCTGCCACAATCGAGACCGCAGCAGCGTCGGCGGCCTGAATGATGGCTTCGCCATCGAGCAACAAACATTTCCCAGCGTCAATTGCCAGGCAGGTTGCGCCTGCCTGCTTCATGGTTTCGATGGTCTTCACCCCGATCACCGGCACATCAAAGCGCATATCCTGATTTGGCTTGGCCACTTTGACCACGGTCAGGGCGCGGCTGAGAGTAGATTCGGCGCTGCCCGGCTCATGCAAGCTACGCATGATCTCGCCGGCGCGCACGATGGCGGCATCCGTGCCTTCCATGGCTTCGACGGCAACACAGGCGGATTCGGCAATGACCACGGTCTGGCCAATGTCATAGTGCGCCAGGTGGCGGGCAACGGCGCGTCCGTACTCGATGTTGGCCCGCTCTTTTTCGTTCGGCGGGCGGCGGGTGAGCACCCCGGCCACGGCCAGAAGAGGCTCAAGGAAATCGGTGGATTTGAGCAGGGTGATGCCCTCATCGGCCAGCACTTTGGCCACGGCGCCGATGAGGGAATCTGTATTGCGAGTACCGAGGGAGAGCAGCAGCTTGGCCAGACGCCAATCGGGACGAATGCTGCTGAAAATCTGCTTGTGCTTGACCTGGCCCGCCATGATGGCGCGAGTTACGCCTTCGCGCTGGAAGGTTTCAATCAGCTTCGAGAGCTCGCCCAGCGAGAGCCAGTGCACCGCGGCCGCGCCGCGCTGCTCGATCTCAGGAAACGTCTCTTCTTTGATGGCGGCGACGATGACGTCGTTCCCCTGGGCGTTGGCGGCGTCGAGAATCAGCAGAGGGAATTTGCCGTTCCCTGCGATCAGGCCTAGTTTGGGGCGAGTGGACACCGATGGTTGGCTCCAAGTTCTCAGCTCTTAGGTTCAGCTACGAGTTACAAGCTGCAAGCTACAAAGGAAATCACCACTAGAATACATTGTGCGGAATGTGTGCGAGAAATGATTGTGCACTCTCGCTATCCTGTAAATCTATTTGAGCCGGTTTTTGAACGAACAGTGTTCGATTCGTGCTAAAGTTTTCCTTATGGTAGTTACGGTCAATATTCCCGATGAACTCGCAACCCAGGCTAAGGCGCGTGGTCTGTCTCTTGAAGCTTACGTCCAAGAGATTCTATCGCAGCGGTTAGCACGTCCTGCTGAAACTCGGCAGCTTCGTACCCCAGAAGAAATTCGGGCCTGGCTCGATTCATTGGCTCAATTCTCAGACAAGATTCCTCCACTTCCTGAGAGCATTTCGCGCGATTGGATTTATCAGGATCACGACTAAATGGCGCTTGCGGCGTGTCTGGTAGATACCAATATCCTGCTGCGCATGACACGGCGCTCCGATCCTCAGCATCAACTCGTAGACGCTGCGCTCGCTCAACTCGCCGGCCAAGGCACGATTCTTCACTATACGCACCAGAACATCGCTGAGCTTTGGAACGCAATGACGCGCCCCCTTGCCAGGAATGGGTTTGGGTTGACCGTTCTTGAAGCAGAGCGCGAAGTGTTGGCAATCGAGACTGGCATGATTTTTTACCCGACAACGAAGCGGTTTATCGAGAGTGGAGGAGGATTGTCCTACAGCATGGAGTATTGGGCGTTCAGGTACATGATGCCCGTTTGGTCGCAACGATGTACGTGCACGGGTTAAGCCACATACTCACGTTGAATGTGACAGATTTCAATCGCTTCAGCAGCCTCACTGCTTTGCATCCTAGCAACCTTTAGATCGGCTAGATCGGCTATTTGATGGTTCCGCGCTCTGAGGTCTCGATGAAGCGCAGCAGCAGGGCTACATCTTCTCCCTGCTTGCCTTCTTTACGAAGTTTTTCCAGAGCTTGCGAGGTGTTGAGTTTGGAATTGAGCAGCACGCGGTAGGCATGTTGAATTTGCGCGATGCGTTCTTTGCTGAAGCCGCGGCGCTCGAGGCCGATGGCATTGACTCCGTAGGCTTTAGCTTCGCGGGCGGCCGAGGTTTTGGAAAAGGGCAAAACGTCGCGGGTAACAATGGTGCCGCCGCCAATATAGGCGTGCGCGCCCACGCGCGTGAACTGGTGCACGGCAGAGAACGCGCCCACAGTAGCGCACTCTTCCACGATTGCGTGACCGGCGAGCGTGGCAGCGTTGGCCATGATTACGTGGTCGCCAATCATGCAATCGTGGGCAACGTGGGTGTAAGCCATCAGGAGGCAGTGGCTGCCGATGCGGGTCACGCCGCCTCCGCCCGCGGTGCCGCGGTTGATGGTCACATATTCGCGGATGACGTTATGATCGCCGATCTCGAGGCGCGTTTTTTCGCCTTTATATTTCAAGTCCTGAGGCTCAAAACCGATGGAAGTAAAAGGAAAGATGCGGTTATGCGCGCCGATCTTCGTGGGACCCTGCACAGAGACGTGAGAGATGAGTTCGCAATCCTCTCCCAGTTCAACCTCGGCCCCAATGACGCAGAACGGTCCGATACGGCAGGAGGCGGGAACCCTGGCAGCGGGATCAACCGCTGCACTGGCATGAATTTGGCCTGTCCGCTCCTCGGTCACGGTGCTCTGTGAGGAGCGCCTCATTGTCCCTCGGAAGCCGGCTTATCCACGACCTGGCAGGTGAGCACGGCCTCGCAGGCCCGCTTATCGCCGACGTAAGCTCCGCAACTGATCTTGCCGGCGGTGCGGCGGAAGGCGAGCACATCTACCTCAATGCGCAACTGGTCGCCGGGCACGACCGGCTTACGGAATTTGGCGCGCTCGATACCGGTGAAGACCATGATCTTATTTTCGCGGTCCTCGATTTCGGTAAGCAGCAGCAGGGCGCCGGCCTGGGCCATGGCTTCGATCACAAGCACCCCGGGCATGATGGGATAGCCGGGAAAGTGTCCTTGAAAGAACGGCTCGTTGATGGTGACGTTCTTGATCGCCACCACGCGCCGGCGGCGGTGCAATTCGACGATGCGGTCGAGCAGCAGGAAAGGGTAGCGATGCGGAATGATCCGCATGATCTGCAGCACATCGAGCGTAAGAGGGGTAGAGGTCTCGGCGGATGCGGCTTCACCAGATGTACCCTCGACGGTGGCAATCGAGTTGGGCGTATCGTCCATTTGAAGGTCGAAGCCAAAATTATAACGTAGCCCGGTTGCGTTCTGGTAGGCTACAGGGAAATACCATGCCCGCAGTCAACAAAGTGTCTGGCGCGCGCGAGCTGCTGGCCCGCATTGAACCGCACGAGCACGAGATGGTGTTGCTGGCGCAAAAACTGGTGGAAATTGAATCTCCGACGCACAACAAAAAGGCGGTAGATGCCTTGGGCCGCGCACTGGGGGAAGAATTCAGCCGAATGGGCGCCCAGATCACCTTCCACAAGCAATTAAAATTTGGCGATCATCTTCAGGCCAGCTTCAAGTCGGAAGACGCTCACAGCCCGGCGATCCTCCTGCTGGGACACATGGATACAGTGTGGGAGCTGGGTGCGCTGAAATCCATGCCATGCCGCGTGAGCGATGGCCGCGTTTGGGGGCCGGGCGTGCTCGATATGAAAGCCGGCATCGTTCAAATAGTCTTCGCCTTGCGTGCGCTGCGCGATACTTTCGGCCATCCTCCCGGCAATGTCGAGGTTTTGCTGGTGACCGATGAAGAAGTGGGCAGCGAATCGTCAAGGCCTGTTACCGAGTGGCTGGCGGAAAAATCAAGCATCGTTTTCGTCCTTGAGCCCTCCCAGGGGCTGGCGGGGGCGCTCAAGACGGCACGCAAAGGTGTGGGTAACTACACCGTTAAAGTGACAGGAAAGGCCGCACATGCGGGGATAGATTTCCGCGCGGGCACGAGCGCCATCACCGAGCTGGCTTACCAGATCGGCATCATTGAAAAATTCACCGACCTCAAACGCGGGCTTACGGTAAATCCGGGGGTGATTCGCGGGGGCACGCGCAGCAATGTAGTGGCGGCGGAGGCCGAGGTTGAAGTGGATGTTCGCATTCCCAGGCAGGCTGATGCCGGGCTGATTGAGAAAAAATTCCGCAGCTTGCGGCCGCGCAACCGCCGCTGCAAGCTGCAGGTGAGCGGGGGAATCAACCGGCCTCCAATGGAGCGCAGCAAAGAAATCGCTGCCTGGTTTATGAAGGCCCGCACACTGGCGCAGGGGATGGGATGGAAGCTGCAGGAAGCCGCAACCGGAGGCGGCTCAGACGGAAACTTTACCGCCGCACTCGGCATCCCTACGCTGGACGGCCTGGGCGCTGTGGGCGAAGGGGCCCACGCCGCGAGCGAATCTGTGCTCATTCGCGAGCTGCCACGACGGGCCGCGCTGTTGGCGGCTTTGATGACTTCGGCCTGAAACTATCGTTATTTCACCCGTGTTTCAACTGACGCCAGTGTTACAATAAAGGTTCACGGGCATGGTGTGTTCGCAAAAAGCACATTTCATCTGCCGGTGCGGAGGCTTCATGTTTGGCGGTAAATTAGGACTTCCTGAACTGATCGTGATTCTGGTGATCGCCCTGATCATCTTTGGACCCAGCAAGATTGCAGATATCGGCAAGGGATTGGGCGAAGGTATTCGCAACTTCAAGCAGGGAATGCGCGACGGCGAACAGCCCACGCAACCTACGGAAGACAAGAAATAGTTTTCGATGGAGACGTAGCAAGCTACGTCTCTACTGCAAAAGTATATTGCCTCCCACTTCCACCCTTATTACGAAGTGCCTTTCTTCAGCATCGTATGGAGCAGCGGTACGGGCAATCCCACCACGTTGAAGTAGCAGCCGACAATCCTGAAGATCCACCGAGAGGCGATTCCCTGAATGGCGTACGCCCCGGCTTTATCCATCGGTTCGCCGCTGGCCACGTAATCCCTGATTTCTTCTTCGCTTATGTCGCGCATCCAGACTTCCGTTGTCTCAGCGCGAACATCTTCGATGGGAGTTTCAAGTTTCAGGTTTCCAGTTTCAAGTTCCAGGTCCTGGGTTGCAGATTGGGACGGCGGATAAACCAGGCATATGCCGGTTATCACCCGGTGCGATCTTCCTGACAGCAGGCGCAACATTCGCGCCGCATCGGAACGATCGCGCGGCTTGCCCAGCACCTGGGAATCAACAACCACAATCGTATCCGCGCCTAAGACAATTTCTCGTGGACGCTCACGAAACACGGCCCCGGCCTTCTCCCGCGCCAGGCGCCTGGCGTAATCTTCCGGCAACTCACCAGCCAACATGCTTTCATCTACATGCGCCGGCTGCGCTACGAAGGCAATTCCCGCATTACGCAACAGCTCGCTGCGCCGCGGAGACGCAGAAGCCAGTACCAGAGATGGGGTTTTTGCGGTCATCTTTTTGGAACGTAGCTGGGCCACAATTTCCGAGTATATGCACGCGAATGATTTTGGACCCTAGGCATCAAATCTCAATTTTAAAGGCCCGCAGCTTTTCAGCCGTGGCCCTTCGGGCCGTAGAACAGAATCTGCATTTTTCCGCAGGTATTGAAACTGACCACAGCCGCTTGTCTCGTCGATAGCATAAAGTATCGCTCAAACATTTTCCTTCCCTTTTTCCTTCTGCAAAATTCTCAACAACTCGCTGAGGCTGTACACTCCGTTCGTCCGTAAGAGATGCAAGATCAGGTTCAGACTGGTGTTGAGCGAGCGCAGCCGGTCACGGGCGGCTAACTTGCACAGATAGTCATAATTAGTAATCTCGGCGCGAAAGAGAAACGGTTGCAGCTCAGCGTGCGCGATTTGCCGCTGAAGCCAACTCGCGATGTCCTGGAGCACGCAACTTTCTTCCGGCTGCGCTTGCAACGCCTTTCTGCGCAGCAGCAACGCCGCCTGCGCCTTCTCTGCTGCCGCCCGCAGTTCGGGCGTCAGCTGGCCGGCTTTGTCGCAGGGAGCGGCACCTTCCGATTTGGCTTTGGCCACGCTCACTTCGGTATTGCCGGCGAGCAGCGACCCACCAACCATCTGCGCCAACGCGATCAACTGCTTTGAGCCGCAAGCGGCGCAGTCAGGACCCGTTTCAGGAGAATACGCGTCGCTGATGAATTCACAGTTCACACACAACATGGCCCGCTTCAAGGAGATCATTTTTGTGCCTCCTTGTCCTGGCGGCTTAGGCTTGCTTCCCCGCTGCCCTTGGGGGCTATGCCTTTGGCCTGAGAACGAGCGCTCGAAGCCGCGAGCCGCACTTCACGCACGGAGTCCTGGCGGCAGTCATGCACCGGGTCGACAGCGCTGCCCGCGGCTTCGTCGCCGGCGCGGGCTTTTTCGCAGTACACAGGATGAAACGCGGCGCAATCTTCGCAATGCAGCGCGCCGCACTCGATGCAGTTTTCACCGTGCGCCTTGCACACGTTCGCCCCACATTTGGCGCAAGGCTGCCCGAGGCGGCCGCAGTCAGGCATGAAGCAAATGCGTTTTTCAATAAGGGCCACCAGGCCGGAGATGAGAGCGCCGGTATAAATGCGTCGGGTCATCGTGCACCTCCCGGCGCGCAGGCGCTTCTGCTGTGTGTGAGGCCGTGAAAGGGCTCATCGCATGACTCGAGCGAGGTGAGCAGCCATGGCAGCCCAGTGAATCTTTTTTCGCCCGAATTGGAATGGGCAAGGGATAAATGGCCCCTGTAGAGAGCTTGAACGGTCTGTAGCTTGTGGCATTTCGTCGTCACTGCACAACTCCTTGTAGCAGTGACCATCTTTGCCGCGCCCGGCCAAGTTCAAAGCCCGCGCCAACAGGTACAAGGGATTATGGAGGACTTTGGTCTGGCGACAGGCGGAGTTGGGATTTTAAGCGGAAATTGCACCCGCGACTGAAGGGTCGCGGGAAAGTATTTAGGTTCAACAATAAATTAGCGAACGCTGGCCAGCGCTCGTGCCCGCCGTTCGGGATAGAGCGGGAAAGATTCGCACAGCTCCAGCACTTGCTTGCGAACACGGGCTAGCGCGGCGGCATCTGTGCGCTGGTTGAGGGCTTCCGCAATCCAGCGGCCGACATGCTGCATCTGGTCTTCTTTCATCCCACGGGAGGTCAGCGCGGGGGTGCCCAGGCGGATGCCGCTGGGTTTGAGCGGCGGGTTGGTATCGAAGGGAATTGCGTTCTTGTTGACGGTGATGCCGGCCTGGCCTAAGGCTTTTTCGGCGTCGCTGCCCAACATCCCTTTGGAGAAGACGTCTACCAGCATCAGGTGCGTATCGGTGCCGCCCGAGATGATGCGGAAGCCTTCTTTGCCCAGTGTTTCTGCCAGAGTTTTGGCGTTAGCAATGGTCTGGCGGGCATAGTCTTTGAAGGCAGGTTGCATGGCTTCCTGAAAGCAGACTGCTTTGGCGGCGATGATGTGTACCAGCGGTCCGCCTTGAATTCCGGGGAAGACCATCTTATCAATGGCGGCGGCGAACTCGGTTTTGCTCAGGATCATTCCGGCGCGCGGGCCGCGCAGAGTCTTATGCGTGGTCGAGGTCACGATATGCGCGTGCGGAACGGGGCTGGGATGCGCACCGCCGGCGACCAATCCAGCGAAGTGGGCCATATCAACCAGGTAGAGGGCGCCGACTTTATCGGCAATCTGCCGCATGCGGGCGAAATCAATGATGCGGGCATAGGCGCTGCCGCCGCCGATGATCAGCTTAGGATGTTCACGCTCGGCGATCTGCTCGAGCTCGTTGTAATCAATTGTCTCGCTATCGCGGGTGACTCCGTAAGGGATGACCTTGTAAGTCTTGCCGGAAAAATTCAGATGATGCCCGTGGGTGAGGTGCCCGCCGTGGGCAAGGTTCAACCCCAGGATCGTGTCGCCGGGCTGCAGCACGGCATACATTGCTGCCATATTGGCCTGCGAGCCGGCGTGAGGCTGCACGTTGGCGTGCTCGGCGTCGAAGAGCTGCCTGGCGCGGTCGCGCGCGAGGTTTTCAACGATGTCGGCATATTCGCAACCGCCGTAATAGCGCTTGCCCGGATATCCCTCCGCATATTTGTTGGTAAATACCGAGCCCATGGCCTCGAGCACGGCCTCGCTGACAAAATTTTCAGAGGCGATCAGTTCCAGGCCTTCGTGCTGGCGGCGGGCCTCATCGTCGAGGGCCGCGGCAATTTGCGGATCGGTTTCAGAGAGCGGTTGCGACATCCAGTTGGACTTCATGACTACAAAATTCTAGCAGTATTCCCAATGCCTACAAAGGCAAAAGCTAACCACAAAGGACACAAAGGTGGCCGAAGGAACACGAAGAAAATCTTCGTTCGGATGAAACTTCGATCCCTCACCTCGCTTGCGGCACAAACTACATCATCAACTGCTTTTGTTTTTGCACGATGGGGTGCTGCATCTCCTGCAGGTCATTTTTCACCTGGTTGAGGCCATAGACGCAGTGCTCGAATTCCTTCGAGAGGCGCGCGAACAGGGGCGCTACCTTGGCGTATTCGAAGTGCTCGAACTTGGAGACGATGTAGTAGCTTTCTTTGCCTGCCTTCATGAAATCAATGAGGCTTTCAAGCCGTTGACGGCGCAGGCGGTGGTGGTTGAGGCTCTCAGGAAACAATCCGGTGAAGAAGAGCGTGAAATCGCCGATGTGCTTGCGCACCTGGCGCTCGCGGTCAAAGGATGGGGCTTCGCCATAGACCGGGTCAGATTCCAGCAGCATTTCGCCCACATCGTGCAAGGGCCGTCCGGAGGCATCGCGGACTTTGTAGAGTTGCTCGGCATCGCAGAATTCGCATAGCAGATTCGAGATGTAAGCATGGACCTCGGAATCCCGGATGCCCACGTCGCACGAGAAGTGATAACTGACCAACTCCTGAAACATCCTCAACAATGGATTCGATTCTGCAACCATAATGCCTACACTCCTCCCGGGACTTATGCAGTCCGTCTGCTTTGCTTAGGGGAAGCTACTTACTTTGATGGCAATGTAAGCTGGTTTGGTTATTTGACACAATAGGAAAATAGGCGCTTCCTGCATTTTGTTAGCAGTCAGCTCTGGTGAGTGCGAATCAGTGATGGAAGAAATGTACGGACCTAAATTAGATCGCTTTACTTGTTATCGGCGCTCAACCCGAATACAATTTGCGCACTTAATTTTATGCCTCGTCAAAACATAGCCAGTGGAACACGTTGGGAGCCGATCATCGGTTATTCGCGCGCGGTGCGCATTGGGAACGTCGTGCATGTTTCGGGTACGACCGGGACTGATGCCGATGGAAAAGTAGCCGGCGATGCCTACGCGCAAACCGTGCAGACGCTGAAGAACATCGAATCCGCCTTGAAAAAAGCGGGCGCCGCGCTGAAAGACGTGGTGCGCACGCGCATGTACCTTACCAACATCGCCGATTGGGAGCAGGTGGGCCGGGCGCACGGAGAATTTTTCAAAAATATCCGCCCGGCGACCGCAATGGTCGAAGTCAGCAAGCTGATTTCTCCGGAGATGGTGATCGAAATTGAGGCGGAAGCCATTATTGGCGCCGCAGACTGACGCGGCAACGAGTATTCTGTATGCGAAAAAATGGCGCTGATATTGGCAAGCGGTCCTTGCCTGTCTTGTCCGCTCTGACTGCTGTTGTAGCGCAGGAAAAAACTCCGCAAAATCCCGCCGCGATTAAAAGCGGCGGAAAGGTCTTCAAGAACGAATTGCAATAACCTTATGGCGGGATACTCGGGAACTCCGCTGATCAAAAAGCTGGGCATCAAAGAGGGCTTCAGCATCTCGATAGTGGAGACGCCGGCCGATGTGCTGCGAGAGCTGGGGATCTCGTCGAAGAAACGCACCGACAAGCGGCCGTTTGATTTTGTGCTCTTGTCTGTGAGGACGCAGGAGGAGCTCAGGACCAAGTTCCCACTTTGGGCAGCCAGGCTTGCGCCTGCGGGAATGCTCTGGATCTCATGGCCGAAGAAGAGCTCGGGCGTAGAGTCAGACTTGAACGAAAATATTGTTCGCGACATCGGGCTGGCGGCCGGGCTGGTGGATGTGAAGATCTGTGCCGTGAACGAGACTTGGTCCGGGCTGAAGTTTGTGATTCGCCTGAAGGACCGCCCGGCGAACAAAGCAAAAGTTCGCACTTAAAAATATGAATACTCCCAACCGCACGATTGCTCTGGCCCGCATCCTTACCGGCGTAATGTTTCTCTTCCTTGGCGAGTTTAAAGTCGCTTCGTCTGCCTTCGCGCATGGGGGTTTTCAAAAATATCTTCAGTCCTATATTGGCGTGGAGGCGGTCCCCTTTTACGGACGGCTGCTGGCGCGTTTTGTCATGCCGCACGCTGTCTTTTTTGCGTATACGGTGGGAGTGCTCGAGCTTGCCATCGGTGCTTCCCTGTTGCTGGGCTTATGGGTGCGTCCCCTCTCTGTTTTGGGAATGCTGTACATGCTGAACCTCACTCTGGCGACATGGCATGGCGCAGGCCAGGGACCCATGTGGCATTACGTTGCCAACCAGCTCGACCATATTCCGTTGCTGCTCCTGTTTGCCATCTTCTTTACTACCTATGCCGGAGAAATGTGGGGAATTGACGAATTGCGCGGATCGAAAAGACGGTAAGCTCCGCGTTTGGGACAATTTGTCAGGGCACGGATTTCCTTCCCTCGGATCGCGGTCTAACCCTTCCACTCCTGCAACACTCCTCCCAACGGTATAATTAAGGATTACGTCTATGGCAAAAACTCGACTGATACGCTCCACAACAGTTTTGTGCGTCCGGCGCGATGGCAAAGTAGTCATGGCTTCCGACGGACAGGTGACGCTGGGCGAGGCCGTGATCAAACACACGGCGAAGAAGATCCGCAAGCTCTACCAGGATAAAGTGCTGGCCGGCTTTGCCGGGTCCACTGCCGATGCCTTTTCGCTCTTCAGCCGCTTCGAAGCCAAGCTGGAGCAGTACCACGGCAACATGGGCCGCGCCGCGGTTGAGCTGGGCAAAGACTGGCGCACCGATAAAATTCTGCGCCATCTGGAAGCGCTGCTGCTGGTGTGCGATGCCGCCCAGACGTTTGTGATCAGCGGCGGAGGCGATGTGATTGAGCCCGATTCCGGCATTGCCGCCATCGGCAGCGGAGGCGCTTACGCCACCGCCGCCGCCCGCGCACTGTACGAAAATACCGATTTGCCGGCGCGCAAGATCGCTGAAGAGGCCATGCGCATCGCGGGCGATATTTGTATTTTCACGAACAATAGTATAACCATCGAAGAGCTGCAAGGCTGATGCCCTGCAATGGCGAGTTGACAATGAGATACGAAATATTCTCTGCACTTTACTTTCAATATTTTTCTCCGTGTCTCCGTGCCTCTCTGGTGAAATAATTCTGTAGGAGTTGTTGTGGCACTTTATCTTCCCGGAACCGCAGAAGAGCAGGAGATCGCGCTCGATGAACTTACCCCGCGCGAGATCGTTGCTGAACTTGATAAGTACGTGATCGGCCAGGCCGACGCCAAGCGCGCCGTCGCCATCGCCCTGCGCAATCGCATGCGCCGCCAGAGGCTGACGCCCGAGCTGGCCGAAGAGATTATTCCCAAGAACATCATCATGATCGGCCCTACGGGCGTGGGCAAAACCGAAATTGCCCGCCGCCTGGCCAAGCTGGCCAACTCTCCTTTTATGAAGGTTGAGGCCTCCAAGTTTACCGAGGTGGGTTATGTAGGCCGCGACGTGGAATCCATGGTCCGCGACCTGGTGGAAATCGCCATTGACATGGTGCGGCAGGAAAAACTCGAAGACGTGGCCGACAAAGCGGAGCTGAATGCCGAAGAGCGCCTGCTCGATCTGCTGCTGCCCCCGCCTGCGCCCGCTCCTTCGATGGATGGGGCTTCGAACACGAACGTACTGCCGGCCGAAAGCGATTCGCACCAGCGCACGCGCGAGAAGCTGCGGCAGCAACTACGCGAAGGCAAGCTCGATGAGCGCACGGTTGAGCTGGAGGTGCGCGAAAAGGCCTTCCCTGCCTTTGAAATCATCTCCAACCAGGGCGTGGAAGAGATGGATATCAACATCAAAGACATGCTGCCCAACATCTTCGGCCAGCGCACCAAGAAGCGCAAAATGAAGGTCAGCGAGGCGGTTGAATACCTGATCCAGGAAGAGGAACAGCGCCTGATCGATATGGACCAGGTCACGCGCGTCGCCGTCGAGCGCGTGGAGCAGTCAGGCATCATCTTTCTCGATGAGATCGACAAGATTGCCGGCCGCGAAGGCGGCCACGGGCCTGATGTTTCCCGCGAGGGCGTGCAACGCGACATTCTTCCCATTGTGGAAGGCACTACGGTCAATACCCGCTACGGCATGGTGCGCACCGACCACATTCTGTTCATCGCCGCCGGCGCGTTCCACGTCTCCAAACCCAGCGACCTCATTCCGGAATTGCAGGGCCGCTTCCCCATCCGGGTGGAGCTGCAGTCGCTCACCATGGAAGATTTTATCCGCATCCTCACCGAACCGAAGTCTTCGCTGGTCAAGCAATACACCGCCCTGCTCGAGACCGAGGGCATCAAGCTGGAATTCACCCGTGAGGCCCTCGATGAGATTGCCCACTTTGCCTTCCGCGTCAACGAGAACACGGAAAACATCGGTGCCCGCCGCCTGCACACCATTATGGAGCGCGTGCTTGACGTCATCAGCTTTGAGGCGCCCGATTTGAAGGAAAAAGAAGTTACGATTGATGCCGCTTATGTGCAAAAGATGCTCAGCGACATTGTGAAAGACCAGGACCTGTCGCGCTATATTCTCTGACCTTTTAGCTTGACTGTGGTTTGTATTCGCCGTTTAGCATCAAACCTTTTGGCCCGCATTGAACGGAAACTCCAAATCGACGGTGTTATTTGCGTTCGCCCTGGGCGTGCTGCTCTACGTGGTCTATACCTTGCGCGCCACGCTGCTGCTGCTCTGGGTGAGCGTGCTGGTGGCTGTGCTGCTTACGCCCATTGTGGACTGGATCTCGACCTGGAGCATCAAAGGACGCCACCCCGGGCCTGGCTTCAGCCTTTTGATTTTCTTTTTTTTAGTGGCGCTCTCGCTTAGCCTGTTTCTTTCGCTGGCCTTGCCGCCTATTTTGCGCGATGCGAGCGGGCTCTCGCAGCAGTTGCCAGACCATGTCCAGCGCCTGGTCAACTGGACGCACCTTCACCTGCCCATGTCCGCACGCCTCAATGAAAACGACCTCAAGCACTACGCCGAGTTGTTGATTGGCAGCGTGGGTGACCTGTTCAGGAATGTCACTAACGGGATGGTGAAGTTTGTCACCGTGATTCTGCTGGCCGCTTATTTCATTCTCGACGGCAAAGCATCGTTTGATTGGATGATCGCGCTCTTTCCCCGCGAGCAGGAGCCACGCCTGCGCGCCACGCTGGAGCGTGGCGGCAGCCGCATGCGGCGCTGGCTGGGCGGCCAGGGAGTGCTCATGCTCGCCCAGGGCGCCTCGGCAACGCTGGTCTATTGGCTGCTGCATGTTCGCTACTTCTACGTGCTCGGGGTGCTGGCGGCGATTTTTAATATCATTCCCGTTCTGGGACCCGTGCTGACGCTGATTGTCGCCGGCCTGGTGGCCGCGCTTGATGGATTTGGCAAAGTGCTGGGCGTGACCATCTTCTACCTTGTGTATCACAACATGGAGAGCGCTTTTCTCAATCCACGCATCATGAAAGCGCGCGTGCATCTGCCGGCGGTCTCGATCATCGTTGCTATTGTCATCGGCGAAGCCGTAGCCGGAATTGTGGGAGTTCTGATTGCCGTGCCCACCGCCGCGTTAATCTCAGAGATCATCCGCGAATACCTGATCAAGCCGCATACTGAACCGGACTCTGATGTGGGTTTGGCCTCTCCGTGAAAACCGTCTGCTGCCCAGCAAGCGGCCGGATGCATTTACAAGACAGGAACTCGAAGACAATCGAGCTTACTTGCAGGTAAAATACTTCTGCGTGCAATCAACGCAACCCGCGCGCCCGTAGCTCAGTTGGATAGAGCGGCTGGCTTCGAACCAGTAGGTCGGGAGTTCGAATCTCTCCGGGCGCGCCAGATTCTCTGGCTTCCGCCTCTCTTCCTTTGCATTTCGTTAAAAGGTTTTACTCCGCCTCTATCACCCGCAAGTGCATGGCCACCAAAACTCTCCTGAGAATACTAATGCTTAAGGGCCGGCACTTTCTCGCCGGCCCTTCTTCTCAACAGCGAAGGCTATTCCAGCCCATACTGGAATTGAATGATGCTTCCGTCGTTCAAACCGATCTGATAGACATACGTCGCATTGGCGGCCAGGTTTTTCGTGCTGATATTGAAGATCCACTGGCTGCCGGTCCACCGGAACACGGTGTCGGGTGGGGTTGAAATTGGCGCTTCCTGCACACTCGTCGTCGTGGTTCCGGCAATGATTGAGACGAGATAAAAGCTCGCGACCGTTCCCGGAGTCCCAACCAGGTTCCCCTGTGCGTCGCAAACGTTGAACTTGGCGGGAACCGTGCTGCCCTGGTGCCGGACAGTCGTGCCATCGGCGTTGATCGGCGGCAGAATCGTATGACCTGGACCTCCGTTGCATGCCCCCGTCGAATACAGAATCTTGAACGTAGTCGACGCGGTACTGCCGGTGTGGTTTGCGTCTCCTGCATAGGAGGCATTCGCTGTCGCCGTACCCACAACATTATTGGAGTAGGTAACAGCCACGGACTGGTTGAGTCCGCCCGCGCCCGTCACCGTTGCGGCGCACGGCGTTTGCGCCGAGCCAGTATAGGTGACACTCGCCGGACAGGTAATGATCACCATGGAAGGCGCCTGCGCAATCGTGAAGGTTGCCGAACCACTGCTCGGCGAGTGGGTGCTGTCGCCCGAGAACGAAGCGTTGGCTGTGGCGGTTCCCGCATTGACGTTATTGCTGTACGTTACCGGCACTGCCTGGTTCAACCCACCAACGCCGGTCGCCGTTGCGGTGCAAGGGGTCTGCGCCGCCCCGGTGTAGGTGACGCTTGTCGGATTGCAAGTAACAGTCGTGGTCGACGGCGCCGGGCCGATCTGGAAGTGCGCGGAACCATTGCTGGCGGTATGGTTTGTGTCTCCAGCGAAGGCCGCGCTGGCCGTTGCCGTTCCCGGGTTGATGTTATTACTGTAGCTTACGGCCAAAGGTTGGTTCAGCCCGCCAGCACCGGTTGCCACTGCTGTGCACGGCGTCTGTCCAGAACCGGTGTAGGTGACATTCGCTGGACATGTGACCGTGGTAACACTTGCCGCCTGCGTGATGGACCATGCGCCGTTCGTTACCGCCAACGAATAATCAGCCGGTATCCCGGTCGCGATTGACGCCAGCGGAACAACCGCTCCGCTGCCGGCGCTCGGCCCGACGGAAGCCGGACTATTCGAGCAGGTGACGCCAGCGTAACTGCTGGTGCATGCCGATGGCGCGTGACTCGCCCCGTCGTACACACCGCTGTAGCTGCCGCCGGTCACAGTCACCGCCAACGGCGTGATCGACCACGCTCCGTTGGCAGAGGTAATGGTGTAATCGGCCGGGATACCACTGGCAACCGCCCCGATGGGATTGATCGCTCCCGAGCCTACGTCCGGTCCCACGGAAGCTGGACTATTCGAGCAGGTGACGCCAGCGTAGCTGCTGCTGCATGCCGATGGCGCATGACTCGCCCCGTCGTACACGCCGCTGTAGCTGCCGCCGGTCACGGTCACCGCCAACGGCGTGATCGACCACGCTCCGTTGGCAGAAGTAATGGTGTAATCGGCCGGGATACCACTGGCAATCGCCGCGATGGGATTGATCGCTCCCGAACCTACATCCGGTCCCACGGTAGCCGGGCTATTCAAGCAGGTGACGCCAGCGTAGCTGCTGCTGCATGCCGATGGCGCATGACTCGCCCCGTCGTACACGCCGCTATAGCTGCCGCCGGTCACAGTCACCGCCAACGGCGTGATCGACCACGCTCCGTTGGCAGAAGTAATGGTGTAATCGGCCGGGATACCACTCGCAACCGCCGCGATGGGATTGATCGCTCCCGAGCCTACGTCCGGTCCCACGGAAGCCGGACTATTCGAGCAGGTGACGCCAGCATAACTGCTGCTGCATGCCGATGGCGCGTGACTCGCCCCGTCGTACACACCGCTGTAGCTGCCGCCGGTCACGGTCACCGCCAACGGCGTGATCGACCACGTGCCATTGTTGACCGTGACCGCATAGTTGCTGGTGCTCCCGCTTATCACGGGAGTGACGGCCGTTCCGCCCACGTCCGGACCTACCGGTCCAATTGGGTTGTTGGTGCAGGTCAGGCCGTCGAAGTTGGCGCTCACTGCGCAAGCTGACAGCGCGTGAGCCGCACCGTCATAGACGCCGCTATAACTGCCCGCCGTCACGGTCAGCTGTGCTGGCGCGATCTCGAACGTCGTGCTGTTACTACTCGGGGAATGGTCAGCGTCCCCAGCGAAGGATGCCGAGGCCGTCGCCGTCCCGGCATTGGTGTTGCCGATGTAATTCACCGTCGCAGACTGGTTCAGTCCGCCAAAGCCCGTCACCATTGCCGTGCAGGGTGTCTGGGCCGCACCGTTATAGCCGACGCTCGCCGGACACGTTACCGTCGCGGTCGATGACGCCTGGCCTATGCTGAAGGTTCTCGTAACATCGGACGCCGGGTTGTAATTGGAGTCGCCGAGTTGCGAGGCTGTGAGGCTACACGAGCCTGCGCCGGTGAGGTGTACCGTGTTGCCGCTAATCGTGCAGTTTCCAGACGCGGCAAAGCTGACGGCTAATCCCGAGGTGGCAGTCGCGTTGACGTTGAAGTCTGCGTCACCGTAAGTTGCATTCGAAAGCGCCGCAAAGTCAATGCCCTGGTCCGCTTTCGTGACCGTCACAGCCGTTGTGCAGCTTGCTGTTACGCCATGAGGGTCGGTCGCGGTTACCTTCACAATGTGTAACCCTACGGCGCCGTAGGTCTGGGTGATGCTTTCTGTAGCGGCGGTTGGAAATGCGGTGACATTATTGAATGTCTGTGCTGGCGTGACGTCCACAGCAAACGCCACATTCAGCAACTCATTATTTGGATCAAAAACATTGGCCGAAACTGTCGCTGATTGGTTGTAAGGAATATTGATGGCCGGCGAGCAAGTCGCAGTCGGCGGATTGGCCGAGACGACGATCGTCTTCGACTGCGTCACCTGCTGCAGGTTGTTGTCGGTTGCTGTATAGGTCACGACGAATGTTCCGGTTTGGCTGGTAGTCGGTGTCCAGCTAAAGGTGCTCGCCACCGGGGGCGTCAATGTAGCATTCAGATTACTCGCAGTTGCTCCCGCGGGCACCCCGCTGGCGTTGAGTGTGATCTTCGCGCCGGCGTTGCTGCTGTTGCCGGTCGCGATGAACGAAACCGGCGTTCCGGCCTGAATCGTTTGTGGCCCGACCGGGTTCAGCGTGAGCGTTGGCAACGCGCCCACGGGGTTCACGAACTTCAGGATCACATCGATGACGATGCTCGCTTTGAGCACATTCGTGGCATCGCGAGCCTCGACCACGACCTGCGTCGTCCACAACTGGTTCGCCGCGGGGAAGGGGTATCCGCAATCTCCGGTGCCATTGAATGCAGGATGGATCTGGGTGGTGTCCCAAATAACCGCGCCCGTCGTAGAGGCGATGGTTAATCCCGGCGGCTGCGTATTCGTCGTCAGCAGCCCGCTTGGACAGGAGACCGAACTCGGAGATCCCAGACTGAGTGGACCAAACTGCTCGGTGAACGTGGCCAGCCGATAGACCAGATGGACATTCGGATCGATGTCGCTTACCGCTGCGCCCAGGTTGAACGATGTCGTGTTTTGCAGCGGCACTGCGATAAACGCCGGCAGAGACGCGACCGGCGATCCGTTCACATAGGTCGGGTTGACGATTGTCCACAGATACTCAGGCTGGTCGTGGCCGATCTCGAGCGTGCTGATGCGGTTGAAATCCCAGAAGTATGCGGTAAACGGCCCGGCCGAACTGTACACATGTTGGAAAACGAAGGTTGCGGTGAACCAATCCTCGCTCGCATTCACGGAAGTCACGGTGCCAGTAGGATTGGCCGTAGTCCCGTCGCCGAAATTAAATACTGCGCTGGCGTTCTGATTAAACCCCGTGAGCGTATTGACGGTCCCCACCGGGGGACACGCTGTGCCGCCGCAGGTCCCGGGGCCGTTCGGATAGGTCCAGCGCTGCGAATATTGGAACGTGAACTCAACTGTTGTTCCGGTGGCGCCCACGTGTCTCCACGAGATCGACTCGCCGCGTAAGTGCGTGGCCATCGCGCTTGGCGCTGCGATGATCAGGAAGACCAGGAGCAGGCAGGCTCCTGCGAAGCGATGTGTTGGGGTAGCGTTTCTCATGTTGGTATGTCCCTTAGAAGGTCAGCGTCATGGAACCGGCGGAATTGGTTCGGTCGTTCACATTGCTGCCGTCAGCCGTGCCGAAACCGTTTGGCACGTCGGCAAATTCCACCGTGCCATTCGTCAAAGAAAGACGGAGTCCGATAAGCCAGGCCACTTGGCCATCAGCCTGCGTGATCGAGCCGCCCGTTACCGTGCCGCTTAATACGCCTCGCTGGATCAACTGCTCGCCGATTGCCGCATCCGGGTCTGGGAGTGAGAAGTCAGGCTGGGCGTCAGGGTTCAGCGGTACGGTATAAGAGACGTTCAACGACCACTCACCGTCGGTGACAGTGCCGTCGGGCACGGAAGAGATCGCGAGGGTCAGGACCCCTCGCAGGTCGCCGCTTGCCATCATCGTGATCACGGTCCTGCCGTGGTCATCCACGTGTTCATCGGCCAAAGCAAGGTTTATGTTGTAGGTGGCTGGCGATTGCTGCGCCCCGCTATTGGATGGCATCGCCAACATCAACGCCGCCGCGGCCACCAGGAGCGCGCATCGGCGCGCGCAAATCTTCACGTGCTTCATAAGAATTCCTCCAGGACACACGCACACTCGTGCGCCGTCGCGCTCAACTAGGTTTTTACTTGGGTCACAGGAAATTCGGGAGCAGGCTACCCTCCCTTCTTGAAAGGAACAATAGACAAAACACGACAAAATAAGACAAAACAAGACATGCCTGGCCGAGGCGTGAATTTCCAGTAAAAAAAGTCGTGCGACGTTACAGCAAGTTGTATATCCGCGCTGGGCAGTGTATAGTGAAGCGTTTTCAAAACAATTCTTGAGGTCCCGCATGACCTGTGGAGGTCTCGTGCCCGATTGCGCCAATCGTCGTCTGAATTGTTGGAAGGAAATCGCTGAATATTTTGGACGTGACGTCCGCACCATGCTGAGGTGGGAGCGGCATCGCGGATTACCCGCTCACCGGATTCCTGGCGGCGGGCGTGTCTTCGCCTACACCGCCGAGCTTGAGAAGTGGCTGCGCACCGGCAGTTGTCCAGATCAAAAAATCCATTCAGCCGGTTTTGTCAACGCAGAAGGCAGTTGCAGTTCGACCTTGGGACACAAACGCGAACCAAGTTCGCTGCGATTCGCCTGATCCAGAGATCCTGATACTCACTGCTGGGAAACAAGAATGAAAGACTCTCTTGGGCGGGAAAAACGCAGGGGGTTCTTGCGCACTTTCTTGATCTTTAACCTGCGGATTTTTGGTTAAGCGGCTCAACGCTTGTAGCGATGGTGCAGTCGTGGGTGCGCAAAAACTTCATCGCCGCTCGGTCTATTGCATTTTCACGTCTACTACGAAGCTATAGGTGTTCGTGGTTCCAGCCTTTGAATTCCAGTTGCCTTCGGCGCCAAGTAAGTACACCTGTCCATGGTCAAAGCGATAGTCGATCTTTGCCGTCGAACCGCGCGGCACATCGTAGGCGTGGGCCAGAGATTTTGGAAATCCATCCGTGGGTAGCGGGCCCATCGGATACAAATCAAAAGACGCATCCGATGCGCCATTGCCCAGAGTGATTGTGATATGGAGGGTGCCTCCGTTGGCAAACTGGCTTGCATCCAGCCTGATCGTGCGATAGTTGTGTTTCCATCTTCCCGGTGCGACCAGGGATCCTTGCCCCGCAAAATCTGACCCTGGCACCAGGTGCGCAATCGTGTCTGGAGTTGAGGAGATGTCATCGTTGCTGAACACCTTGGCGGTCGCCGCTCCCTTCTTGGGCTGTTGCTTTTTGTTGTCCCGGGCGGCATCGGCGATCGACTGGCCGTAGCCGGTGCTGCCGATCAGCAGCACGATGCACAAAGCTCCTTGAGTGACTCGCTGCATAAGACCCTCCGCAATGACTCACCAGATCCTATCTCGGTTTTGCCATCGGCCTGTAGTTACCGAGGTACTCGTACATCGGAAAAGCAGGTAAAGGGGTTTACAAGCCGGGCACGCGCGTTCTGACCGCATAGAGAGACGTATGAGTCAGGATATAGAGGGTGCTGCGGTCCTCGCCGCCAAAAACAAGATCGATCGGCCGTTCCGGAATATCGATTCTCTCCACCTGTTTTCCCCCGGGGCTGTAGACCAGCACCTGCCCGGCAGCCAGGTAGACATTACCCTCTTCGTCCTGAGTCAGGCTCTCTCCACCCTCTTCCGCGAAGAGCTTCATGTCGCCGATGGTTCCAGTGGCTGTTACATTTCCCTTGTATGTCTTCTCCTCGTGACCATCGGTCACATAGACCGGGCGCGCCGGCATAGCCTGTGCCAGGCCGGGCGCGAGCAGAATGTCGGCCTTCTTGATTCTCCTGGTTATCAGTCCCTGCACAAAATCATTCCCTGCGGGAATGAACACGCTGTGGTCCGGAGAAATATATTGCCAGGGCCGTTGCTGAGAGAGCCCCTCGATTGCCTGCACGCCCGATGCATAGAGCGCGGTCATCCCCGGGCGCTCCTGCGCCGGCTGCGGCTCAAGCATGGTTATCTGATTCGCCGGCTCTTCCGGCCGGAAGGAGTAAATCGTCCCCTTGCCGCCCCTTGAAACCACCAGAAGGTCTCCGCCCTTGTCGAATGCGAGATTGACCGGATCGAGTGGAGCGTTTCGCACCACCACCGCTTCTCCGGTCTCCGGCGACCACCTGTAGATCCGCTGCCAGCGCACGTCGACAAAATACAACTTGCCGGCCGCATCCACGGCCGCACCGGAGATATCGGAGAATCCCGTCGCAAGGCGTTTTACCTGCGCGGCCGGCTCCAGCGCCGGCGAGGGACCGCGCTGCCCGGAGCTGACAGGCGTACCCGGCACATCGAGCCATGCAAACTCTCGCGCCCGCAACTCGGCATGGTTAGTCGCATCTAAAACCGAGTTGTCGAATGGGAACTTGCCGCCACTGTAAACATGCATATTGCGAAAGCGGATGTCGCGCGACTCGGAAACGTTCACCGCATATGGGAAGGGCTGAGAAACTGCCGTCACCCTGTACGCAAAATAGTTTGCAACGGTAATATTCTTTGACCGGGATATCTCCAGCGGCAGTGCAAAAGCACTTTCAAGGCTTTCTTCCTCAGTTTGCAGCGCGACCAGATTCCAGTTCTCGACCTGGTCCAGCATGACTTCGTTGCGAACGTGATGTTCGCACGAGAGTTCATAGATGTGACCCGGCGTGGTTGTGTTTGAAATATACAGTCCGGCCTGCGCAAAGGTGCTGGGCGTCCAGATATCGGCAAAGGTGCCTCCTCCGCCATCTGCGATCCATAGGCTGGCGTATTGCTTATCCCAGTTGGGGTTGAAGCTCGGCCCGCCGGCGTATGGATTGATGCGCTCGCCGTTGGGGCCAGTGGTGCCGTGGCCTCCTATGAAGCGCACATCATCTATCAGCGAGTCCGCTCCGGCTTTCCACAGCACGCCCACGGCGCGGGGGTTGTCGTCTCCCGTGGAGATGCCGATTCCGGTTACGATGTTATGCCCGCCCTGGGGAGCTTCCAGCAGCGGACGCGGCGCTCCGGGGCCCTGGAACTCCTTCGTCCCATCCGCCAGGTCGAATTGAGTCCTGCTGGGGTGCAGTCCGATCAGCACGGTATCGGGGCGAAGCAGGATTGAGGCGCTTACCAGATAACGCCCCATAGGGACGTAAAGCGCGCGATGTTCCGCAATGGCTTTTTGTATCGCTGCCGTATCGTCGGTCACGCCGTCGCCTTTGGCTCCCAGCGACTGCAGGTTGACCCACGTATCGGCGGGCGGCAAGACGGTAATGGCATTGCCCGCAGGCGGCGGCAACTGCTTCAACGCTTCCGCGTCGAAGTTCGTCTTGATCCCCCCCACGTCGGCAGGCGCGCTCATCGTGAGCCCATGCGAGAATGCCTTAACTCTGTAGTTCTCCCCCGGCCCGGCAATTTTGCGCCCGCTCTCGCGAAGCAGGGCAAAGATGCTCACGTTCCGGCACGCGATGTTTTCGAGGTTTATCTCCGTCCGTGCATTGTTTTCATTACTGATCGTGATCGCGGGTCCGCTGATGTTCTCAAGGCGCGTGTCTTCGGCCCATAACTCATCGGCATAACCAGCGTCGATCGAGATGGCCTGCGGAACATTGCGGAATATATCGTGAACCAGCGTCAGTCCTACTTCATGCTCGCGGATCGCCGCTTCCCTCTGGCCTTCAAATGTCGAATCCAGCAGCGTGAACTGCCAACCGGGTGAAGTCTTGACGGTGATGATGCCGTATTGGCCGCCATAGAAGTGCAGATCTTCGGCCTCGTTGCCAACATCTTTGAGCGCCGCAAGTCCTGACCCGATATGGAAGTCGATATGGGCCAGGTAGCTGTGCTGTTCAACATGGAATCGGATGCACACTGCCCCCGCGTCTCCGCTGCCAATCTCGAAATCCACATTGCTCATCGCGGAATAGAATGTGCCGGCAAGCGCATCGGGTCCGGTGTTGTTGTTGGGAGGAACCGTCCCCTCCATCGCTGGAACCTCGTTGCCCGGCAGGCTCCTGCTGCTATCCTTCCCCGGCCCCGGCCCGGTAAAGAAAAACATATATCCCAACCCCTGCTGATAGCCGGGAGTATTGTCTGCCAGCACGAACACAGGACGGCTCGCTCCATAACCAATCACCCGCACCCCGCGCCACACATAAATCGTTCGCGTAACGCGATACCGCCCCGTGGGTACAAAGACGATGCCCTCGCGGTGCGTCGCTACCACCTGATCGATTGCCGACTGGATGGCAGCGCTGTCGTCCGCTTCTCCGTCTCCATGAACAGGAAAGCTGTCCTTCGTCAGATAAACGGCTTTTGCGTCCTGAAGCCGGACAGGATAAAAGGACGCTCCCCAGAGAGGTAGCGCAATTCCAAAGAGAACGATTCCTGGCAGAACACTTTTCATCGGGGGTGCCTTTCAGTATTGATTTCGCTGGAATATTATGCCGCTTGACCCCGTTTGGTCAAAAAAACTCATCCGCGTCGCGCGGAAGTCGATGACTTGGCAATCAGAATGAAGTTGCCGATAGCACACCCGCTATATCTAGCCATTCGGGAACTGGAAAAGTTCTATCAGCAAATCTAACGTATAAACTTTGCTTATCAAAAGCAGACTTACAATAACATGTTACTATAGTAATGTGGCACCTTATTGGGAATTCATCCTATAGTTTAGGTTGCGCCGAGTTGCTCAAGGCCTGAGTCTACCCCCTTAAAAAGTTCCCCTAAAGCTCCCCATTTGAAGCTCCCCCAAAGTCCAAACTGCTCCGTAACTCGTCATGTTCTTGGAGCATTCGTCTTTCGTGCTTAACCACGCGCAGCAAAACGTCGGATGACGATGTCTTGATCGCGAGGCGAAAGGCACGGCTTCATCCGGTGGTATATGAGACGGGAAGAGTGGTTGCGAAAAAGGAGCGAGACGATGTTGAGTCGCAGCGGAAGTCACTTTTCGTATTTTGCACAATTTGTTTATGCCCTGCTGGCGGTACTTTGCCTTTCGCCAGTGGCCGGTGCGACCTCGTATTTTGTGGACTGCAACGGCGGTAGCGATGGAAACCCAGGCACATCTCAATCTGCGGCGTGGCAGACGCTTGCCCCGGTCAATGCAACGCAGTTCGCTCCCGGCGACTCTATATTGTTCCTCGCCGGCTGCACCTGGACGGGTACATTGCACCCGGGCGGCAGCGGCACGAATGGAAACACGATTACCATCGACAAGTATGGGACCGGAGCCTTGCCCCACATCGATGGCGGCGGCGCCACCGAGGCCGTGTTGCTCTCCGGGCAGCAGTATTGGGACATCAATAACCTCGAGGTTTCCAACAGTGCAGCGACGGCGGGGACTCGACGCGGTGTGCTCGTGACCACCACAGGTGTTTCCAACCACATCCATCTGGTTGGGTTGAACGTCCACAACATCAGCGGCCAATTGGGCACCGATGCGACTTCGAAGAACACCGGAGGCATCGGCTTTGAATCAACCGGCGGCGCGGGCGCCAGCTTTGACGATATTCTGATCCAAAACTGCACCATTGCCCATGCCGACGACGTGGGGATCTACCTGAGCTCTGATTCCGGCACGGACCCGCGGTCGGCCAGTTGGTCGCAGGCGAAGTGGAACAATGTGGTCATGCAGGGAAACCAATTGAACGACATTGGCAAGAATGCCATCATCATTCGCGTCTCGGATACACCGCTTATCGAAAACAACGTCATCAATGGGGCCGCTACGAGGCTGCATGGAAACGCGATCTTTACGATCGGCACCCTGAACGCCGTGATCCAGTTCAATGAGGTTTATAACACCGCTCTCACCGGCTACAGCGGTCTGGAAGACTCTGCCTTCGATCCCGACAATGATTCGCTGGGCACTCTCATCCAGTACAACTACAGCCATAACAATGCCGGCGGGTTGGCCAATCCCAACATGATTCCCGGCACGGGTAACTATTCCGACGGCACCATCATCCGTTACAACGTCAGCCAGAACGATGTCAACGAGATCATCCCGTTCAGCGGCGCCGCCACCAACACGCAAATCTACAACAACACCATTTACATCGGTGCAAGTTTGTCACCTGCTATCTTCAGCGCGCACCTCTGGGGCGGCACGGGAGGCTGGGCCAACAATACGACATACTCCAACAACATCATTTACAACGCCGGGAGCGGCACGTACAGTCTGGGCTCGACGACCAACAACACCTTCAGCGCAAATCTCTTTTTTGGGAGTCATCCGGCCAGCGAACCGGCTGATCCCAAAAAGATCACCACGAACCCCCTGTTGGTGAACCCGGGCAGCGGCGGGACGGGGATGAACACACTGAACGGTTATAAGTTGCAATCCGGGTCCCCGGCAAGAGGCTCCGGTGTGGTGATCAGCAACAACGGCGGACGCGACTTCTTCGGAACGCCATTGCCTGCTGGCGCGCCGGACCGTGGTGCAGCTCAATTTATCAGCGACTACTCGCTTGCAATATCAAATTCACCTCTGACGATTTTCCCCGGCCAGACTGCCGTGTTTAACGGCACGCTTACCACCGCCAACGGTTACAACAACACAGTCAATCTGAGCTGCGGCGCCGGGCAGCCGGCCACCTGCACGCTTCTGCCTACTAGCCAGACGCCCACGTCGGGCGGGGCGGCGTTCCAGGTGAAGGCCAGCGATGTCATCGTCAACGATTACAATTTCAATGTTCAAGGTGTTGGAACAGATTCGCTTCAGACCTCGCATGCACAAGCGGTAACTTTGCATATCGTAGATTTCAACCTTACGGCTCCCTCCCCCTCGACGCTTACCACCGGTGCGAGTGTGAATCCTACAACCACGCCCGCGGCTGGCTTTCAGGTAAGCGTGAGCGGAACGTTTTCAGGAACCGTGAATCTTTCCTGCAGTGGGCTGCCGGCGGGAGCAAGCTGCAGCTTTTCGCCTTCGGCGGCACTCTCTTTCACCGGTGCAGGATCGCAACCAGTTACGGTGAGCATTACCGTGGCGGCTAATACGGCGGCGGGTGTTTACAACGGCATAACGGTCTCCGCCAATACTGCGGGCGCGCCCGCCGCCAAGTCGCAGAGCTTCACGCTGCAGGTCGTAGATTTCAGCCAGGGGAGTCCATCGCCCAATCCGGTTGCTATGACGCAATCGTCGGTTTCGCAGCCGATTCAATTCACGCTCACGCCGATTGCGGGATTCACCGGGCCAATTACTCTTTCGTGCAGCGCACTTGCCGGAGTGAGCTGCCAGTGGTCGCCCTCAAGTCCGGTTACGATTGCCGGCAGCGCGGTCACCGAGACGCTCACTGTGACCACGAACAGTGCAGCGGCCGGCTCGCCCACACTGAACATACAATCTTCAGCCATAGTGAACGGCGTGACGCTCAGCCATTCGCAACCGCTGACGCTCAACATCGTCGCCGGCACGGTGACAGATCTTTCTATCGCGAGCCTCACCTCGCAACCCGATCCCGCCGAAGCCGGAGAGCCAGTCACCATCAACGTCACGGCGCATAACACCGTTGCCAATGCCAACAATGTGGTTGTAAGTTTGACGTTTCCGCAAACCCTAATGATCGTCAGCGCCACGCTGCCGGCAGCATGCTCAGTGAACAACGGAATTGTGACCTGCACAGTGGGTGCCCTGAATGCCGGCCAAAATTCTACGCCGTTCGCGGTTCAAGTGATTCCAGTCGCCGGACGGAATCTGCCTGTGACCGCCACGGTGGGTTCAAGCTCTGTCAATGATTCCAACCTGAGTAATAACACTCAACAGGTGACCATGCACATTCGCTTCAGACCGTTTGCCCGCCGCGGATTAGTGCCCAAGCTGCCGTAATCACTGGTAACAACTGGCCTGGAGCTGATTCCAAAAGTGTGTAGTGCTGAACAATTCCGTCCCCGGTTGCCAATGCTACCCAAGCCAGGCAAAGTTCTGCATTGCTTCCAGCTTCAAAAATCGCATCTGGGCCGAGGACGACGCTGCACGTGGCCCCCTGGAACCCTACACAAAATAGTTAAAACGGTATGGAACAATCGGTGAAGCGGTTTATCGGCAGCACTGAAATCGTTAATGTACTTAGTGCGCTCGGCAATACTCTTTGTAATCTAAAGTGAAAGATATCTTCAAATCATTAAGCCTTAGCGAGATGACTCCATTACGAAAGCCGAATCCGACAGTCGTATTTTTTTTGATTGCCTTTGGCGTTCCTTGGACAGCATGGACCGCACTGGCTCTCATGCGACTCCCTAGGCCATCGCCATGGACGGTACTACTGCTTGTATCTGGGAACTTTTGCAGTATCGCAGGATTTGTTGCTGCCTATTGTGCAGCAGGAAAAAAGGGCATTCAAGATCTTCTGAACCGCTGCCTACTCTTCCGTGTGCCGATCCTCTGGTGGGGTTATGCCATTTCCTTGCCTTTGCTTGCAGGCAGCATAACTGCGGTCATTCGTAGTGCAGCGCGGGGCGAGGTTGTTACGTTTAAACCGCTGGAGATCGTTCACCAATGGTGGGTGTTGTACAACTTCATTTTCGGATTTTTTTGGGGCCCGCTGGGCGAAGAAGCCGGATGGCGTGGCTTTCTTCTGCCCCGTCTCCTGGAAAAATATTCACCGCTCACGGCCAGCCTGATCCTCGGCCTCATCTGGAGCCTTTGGCATGTACCGCTGGATTACAGAGCTTATTTTCACACCGTTGCCGGAACGGTGGGATTTACGGTACATACACTCTGCATGAGTATTCTTATGACGGTGCTTTTTATCAATACGCGGGCGAGTGTCTTGCTTCCGATGATCTTGCACTGGAGCAATAACATATCCTATGAATTTGTGAGTGTTGTTTTTCCAGGGAGCCGGGTTGCAATGGCTGATCGCGTAAGCGAGGCTGTCCTGGTTGTCCTCACACTAATTATTATTCTGGCCTTCCGAAGACAGCTCACCGACAATAGTCTTACCGTCGCTAATTTGCGAAGGGGCGCCAATATCGTCGAAGTGTCTGGAGATTACGAGAGTTCCTAAATCAGGATTCGGAGATTCTTCCTCCTGCACATAAGGCAACATCCGGGGAAGAATCTGCAGCGTATGTACAAATGCGCTCAGCAACCTTCTTGTAGACGCGCGGCTCAGGGTATAACGGCACATTGAGCTCACCATTGAGACCAGGTATTAATATCTAAGAAAAACCGTTGGCTATTTTGCCAGACTCCAAAAAATGCGCTCTCGCCTTGCAGCTCTCTTGGCCGCAAAACACGTACCCGTTACACCTGTGGTATGAAAAAAATACTGGCTGCCCAGTCACATGATTTGCGATCCGCTATTCACGTTTACGGGTGCTCTCCAAATGCGAATCCCCGCAAATCTTGGAAGGTCAGGCAAATACGCGATCCTTACTACCCTCGACTACGCGATACTTAATACCCTCAAACAAGACTCTGGCAATACGACTGCAATGTTCAATGGTTGGAAACCTGGAAAGGAGAACTGCACATGAACACGAAGAAAAATGCAACGATTGCCATTTGTCTGACGGCGATTCTGGCTTTCAGCCCGCTCGCCGGCTTTGCGCAGGCTGCCACCACGTTCAGCGGTGAAGCCGTAGCCTTGCGGGCAAATGCGCTGGGAATCTCGTTGTCACTATCAGATACTGGAGCCCTGCCGTCGAGCGGCGGGAATCTGAGTACCTCTGTAGCCAGCGTAAACGTCTTGGGCTTGGCCTCAGCTGACGCGCTGAAAAGTACCTCGTCTGGCAGTGGCACCAGCAGCCAGTCGCAATCGTCAGTTACGAACCTGAACTTGTTGGGTGGTCTGATTACCGCCGATGTCGTGAAGTCGAACTCCGGCGCCACTTGCAGCGGCAGTCAGGCCTCCGTGAATGGGAATGCCGAGCTCGTCAACTTGGTGGCCGCAGGTCAGACCATCGCCGTATCCGACCCGAACCTCGCCATCTCGTTGCCAGGGGGCATTAGCCTCATCGTCAACGAGCAGACGAGCTCGTCGGGTGGAAACACCGGATCGATCACCGTCAATGCGCTGCACGTCAAGGGACCAAGCATTGACATTGTCGTCACCTCCGCCCAGTCCGGTATCACTTGTTCGTGACAATCCGAGCGTAGGGCACCGTGTTTAGACCGTGCCCTACGCTTGCCTTTGCTACATCACTTATTTTTGCCGCAGCCGGTAGGGCGGATCCATGGCGAGATGCGGCTTAGCGGAGGCGGTCGAGGACTTATAACGTCGGAGATGTCATCCGATCCAACGAACCACTAACAACCAAAATCGTCTCCTCGGGGTGTGAAAAGACCAGAGTTCTGAAATCGTCGCTCGGGAGCCATCGTTCACAAAAACTAAAGGCGCGGCCTACTGTCATCTCTTCTGGGCTCGCCATTTCATTGTCTGGCGACGATCACAATATCAGTAGGCGCGTTGTTGCCTTCAGGAAACGGCGAACCGGAAAGCGGGGTAACCGTGCCGGTGTTTGGGTTCACGGAAAAGCCGGAAATGCTGTTATCGACTTTGTTGACCACGTAGAGCAGGGTGCCACTGGGGTCGAGCGCCAGCCCAAACGGATGCTGGCCGGTTGGCGTCTCGGCGATGGCCGTGAGAGCGCCGTTGTTGATATTGAAGGCCGACAAAGTGCCGGCTTGCACATTGGTCCAAAAGACGAATTTATCCATGGGATCGACGGTCAAGCGCAGCGGATTATGATGGCAAGAAGATGTACAGCTTGAACCTGGAGCGGGCAAGGCCGATACCGGGGTCAGCGAGCCGCTCAAAGCATTGATGCTGAAAGGCACCACGGCCTCAGCCATGTGGTCTCCTACGAAAAGAAACTTACCGTCTGTAGCCATGCCGATGGGCGAGGTAATCCCCACGGGATTGGAGGTCGCGGCGGGCGAGCCCATTTGAGTCAACGATCCGGTCGTCGAATCTATGGCGAACGCCGAAATTGTGTTGCCGGTCCCGACCGTAGCGTTGGCGCTGCTGACAAACAGGAATGCGCCGTTCGGGCTCACGGTGACGCCAAACGGATTGCTGACGCCGCTGAACGGCGATCCTGGGACCTGGGCAAGCGCGCCGCTGCTGCTGTTGATGCTAAAAACAGAAACACTATTGCTGTCTTGATTCGCTACAAAGAGAAACCTGCCCATGGAATCCACCGCCACTCCAAGCGGCGTCGCTCCGGTTGCAAAGGGAGAGCCGGAAACCCGGGCAAGCATTCCGCTGCTGGTATTCACCGCGAAGGCGGAAATGTTATTGGAGCTCTGGTTGGTCACAAAAAGAAACTTGTGCAGGTTATCGAATGCCATGAATTCAGCGCCCGCCCCTGATGGGAACGGCGAACCTGAAACCTGCGACAGCGCTCCCGAGTTGCTCATGGCGAACGCGGATACTGTGCCAGACCCGGTGTTGCTGACAAAAGCGAAACTTATGGGTTGAGCCATCGGAGCCTGCATCATGGAGTTGTTGTGCGTCCCGCCGCATCCGTTGAGCGCAATCAAGGCCAGGATCAACGTAAGGAGGAAGAACAGAATCCATCGCTGAGCCGGCTCGGCAGCTCTTGGATCATATTGGCTTGTGGTCATGACAGTCGTCTCCTTGGTGATCTCGGGGATCACCGGAAAAAGCGCAAATATCCGCTGAGAGGGAGCTGCACTGGAAAGCAGCCTTTTGGACAGAGACAGACTTAACCACTCTGATGCAGAACCTGTGCTCTCAGGTGCATGTAGGAGTACGATTTTTCGTCTTGTTGGCCTCTGGAAAAATAGCCGAATGCGCCCATTTGTGGCCGAATCCTGCTCGAGCAAAATGCATCCGTCAAAGCGCGTATAAGCGGTCAAAGCAGGCCAGATCGAATCTATAATCTAATCATGCGCCCTCCGCGCAGATGGTTCCGGGTCTTCACTCTTTGCCTCTTGCTTTTGGCAGTTGGCTGTTCTGCATTCTCGCAGGTTGCTCAAGCTCCTCAACAAGAGCCGGATCTAACCAGGAAAATCGATCTGCCCATACAACAGTGGCTCTCCGAGGGGGGACGGACCGAGATTCCCTGGAGGGTTTCCGTCAGCAGGCCCTTGCTGACGTTTCAGTTGAAAAACCTGGTCAGGGTTATGGCTGAAATCGATGCCAATGTTTTACAGAGGCAAAGCATTCAGCACGATCTCCATTTCATCGTCAAAGTGGCGCCCGAACACGGCGAATGGGCTGATAGAGAAAGCTACAGCCATATTCGCATTGACAAGAGGCTTGACTCGCATGGTGAATTGCAGATGCTGGCAGATTTTTATGCGCAGCCCGGGGCTTACATCGTCGCCATCATTGCCTACGACGCGACTACAGGGCAAAGAAATCTTTCTTTCGGCCGCGTCCAGGTGGAGGGCTCCGGACGAGACCGATTTTCAGAGTTTCTTAGCGGGCTGCCCAAAATTGAGTTTCTGCCCCCGCCTGACAACACTGCGCCCCTGGGAGACGAGCAGGTCTTGCTGCCTCTGAGGACGCAACGCTCGATCCAGCTCGATTTGATTGTTGATCTCAGCACCCAGGAAGAAATAGAAGGAGATTCTCGCTTTTATCCCTACCCTGGGCCCGCAGGCAGCGACAGCAGGGCTTCGCGAAGCAGCAAAATGGCGGCGGCAGAAACTAATGAACAGGCTCTGCTGCTGCAGATTGCCAGCATGTTGGCGGCCATTGACCTTCAACCGGGCTGCACGCAGGTGAGCGCGCTCGACGCGCTCCGCCGCCGCACGGTGCTTCCTCCGACCGTGGCGAACCAGGTGGATTGGCTGAATTTGAGGCATGCAATTCTTTCGCCCGATAAAGCCATGGTGAGCGTCGCAGACCTGAAAGGCAAGCGGGAAACTGCCAGGTTTTTCGCCGAACAGGTTGAGCAACGAATGGCGCAACCGCCGGCATGCAAGCTGAGTTCTGCAAATCCGCTGCATGTGGTTGCCATCGTCTCGCGTGGAATTAACTTTCCTTCCGGGAGCGAGAAGCCCCGAATCCCGCCCGGATGCAACTGCAAATTTTTTTATCTCCAGGAAACCGGCCGGTTCATTGGCGGTGGCGACGATCTGAAAAGCATGCTCAAACCACTCTCCCCCACCCTGCTGCAGTTCAGCGATCCGGAGAACTTTCGCGAAAAATTTCTCGAATTCACCCAGACGGTTGCCAGGCTGCCGTAGCTCTCCAGCAGGTTGCTGAAAAAGGCCCTGCGTGGGGCAGGCAGACTTGTTTTAAGACACGATCCCGCTCAGCGGGATCGTGCCGTTAAGTCGCTGGAAAATAACGATTCCTTGCGGCCGCAGGCATGCGCGTAGGCCGTCACTGCAATGCGGCCGTCGGTATTTTAGGATGGCTGTTTATCTGGATTTCCGCGGTCGATCATGTCATACTCATAGATGAGCCGTAGTCCATGGTTCAGGGCTGCCAGTGCGCCCAAGAAAGCCCGTCGGCGGCGCCCGCATGGATTTCCGCCAGGTATTGACTTAAGTTCGCTCCCTCCTGAGCCTCGAGCGCCGGGTTGTTTTCCGGCGCTCTTTTTTAAATTCTTAGGCTTCCATTCTGATTGGAGCTGTCTCGAGCCCTCCTGAGCTTGTCAAAGGGGACCCCAAAAAATATTTTGATTGCCCATGCCGATGGCAAGGCATTGCCTGAAGAATCCTGCTGAAATACTTTGAAGCTGCTTTCTCCTCACACTTTTCCCAACGCCTTGTCCAGATCGGCAATCAGGTCGTCCACATGCTCGATGCCGGCAGAAAGCCGCAACAGGTTCTCCGGCGTGCCGAAGTTCGGCGGCTCGACCGAGGCGCGATGCTCAATGGTGCTTTCCGTCCCTCCCAGGCTGCTGGCCCGCCGGATAAGACCAAGCCCCTGAGTGGCGCGCAGGGCCTGCTCGCGGCCTCCGCGGACCAGAAAGGAAAGCAGGCCGCCGAATTGCTTCATCTGTTTTTTGGCGATGTCGTGGCCGGGGTGCGTCTCGAGTCCGGGATAAAGAGATTTTTCTACCGCGCGATGCGTTGCCAAAAATTTGGCAATGGCAAGAGCATTTTCCGATTGCGTGCGCACGCGCAGGCTCATGGTGCGAATGCCGCGATGCAAGAGCCAGCAATCGAAGGGCGAAGGCACCGCCCCGGCGACGGCCTGAATCATGCGGATCTTCTGGAAGAAGGCATCTTCCTCGCGGCTCACAATGGCCCCGCCCAGCACATCGCTGTGTCCGCAGAGATATTTGGTTGTGGAATGCATCACCACGTCGGCGCCCAGGTCAAAGCAGCGCTGCAGGATGGGCGTCCCCACGGTGTTGTCGCAAACCAGCCGCGCGCCCGCGGAATGGGCCAGCCTGGCCACTTCAGCAATGTCGCTCACCCGCATCTTCGGATTCGAAGGCGTTTCCAGCCAGATGAGTTTAGTAGTCGGCCTGATCTCGCCGCTCACCGCAGCCAGGTCGCTGGTATTGACCAAGCTGCATTCCAACCCCCAGGGCTTCATTACTTCCTGCAGCAGTTTGGTGGTTCCATAAAAGCCTTCCGTAGCAATCACATGGTCGCCCGGCGCCAGCGCCTGAAATACGGCAAGCGTCGCCGCCGAGCCGGAGGCAAAGGCTGCCGCCGCTTTGCCGCCTTCCAACTCGACCAGCGCCTGCTCCAGCGCCCGCCGATTGGGATTGGAGGCGCGCGTATAGACGTACCCATGCTTATAACTGCCGTCTTCAGCGCGTTCGAAGATAGTAGAGAGGCTGATCGCAGGAACGATAGGCTCGTTTTCGTTCGGGTTCAGGCTGTGGCCGGCGTGTACAGTCAAGGTCTCAATCTTCATGGTAGCTTCCACAAGCTACTAACCTACAGGAGGGCTTGGTTCGTGGCAATTCATTGGAAGTTCGATTTACGATTTTCGATTTAAGAAGGACATGAACCATGCCTGCCTTTCAAATCGTCAATCGTAAATCGAACTTCGTCAATTCCCGATACAACCACATCTCTGCGGCACGCTTCCATTCTAAGAAGCTGAAGAGGTAATTCCATGTTCTCTAAATCATTCAAGTTCGCCGGTCTCATCTTGCTTGTAGCCACTGCATTGTTCACCGTCACTTGTAGCCAGCAAAAGGCCGACGACCCCCGCGACCAGCTACGCAAAGGCGCGGCCACAGCCACCGAAGAGATCAAGAAAGACAGCACCGCCATAGCGCAGGGCGTGAAAGAAGGCTGGAACCGCGACAAGAAGAACCTGGTGAACATCAATTCCGCCGGCAAAACCGAGCTTCTGAACCTTCCTGGCGTTACGCAACGCAATGCGGACGCCATCATAAAAGCCCGGCCCTACCAGGACACACACGATCTGGTAACCAAAGGTATTCTGTCGGAAAACGAATACGGGAGAATTGCGGACAGCATTAGTGTGAACTAGCCGGCGCCGTAGATTGTGAAGATAGCGGCGTCTGTCGCCCAGCTTGCAAAGCGAGGCCGGGCGCCCGCCAACACTGTGGATAAGAACAAAAGCAGTTCAATTTAAGCTTCATGAGCTCGATTGTCGAGTATGGAAGCGTGATCTTTCGATCAGTTCGGAGTTCGGGGAAAGCAGTTGTTTTTAAATGACCCAATGACCCGATGAATCAATGACACAATCCGCGCAAATCCGCGTGATCCGCGGTGGGCTTTTCTTTACTTCGATTTCTCGCTCGTGATCGCCTGCTCCAGGGTCTCCACGCGATAGCCGGCGTCTTCGGCGGCGAGCATGCGGACTTTGATCTGCTTCTGCACAGAGATCAATTTTTCGACGTCCGGTGGTTGGATCGCGGCGATCTCCAGCAGGGTGCGCAGGTTCATCCACCATAGCAGGCGCTCGAACTGCTCTTTGACCAGGTAGCTCACATCTTCATATTTGTGGATGCCCACAACCCAGGCCACATCAGGATCGTGCAGCCAGTTGAAGGGTGCAATTGCCAGCGAGCTGTGCGCAAACGATGCGCGCAGCCGCGCGGCCGCCCGCCAGCGCTCGTCGTCCACCAGGCCGGCGGCGGCGAAGCCGGCTCCCAGCGGATCGCGCAGCCGCAGCGCGTCAAACAGTCTGGCTGAGGCGGATTCGTGTTCTGCGGGATTCTGCAGATGGCCAAGCGCGTCTACGGAGCACCAGGCTAGCATCGTGCTCCAAATGGCGATGGCCTGCGGGCGCTCGCTCTCGCCAACCGGCAGGACGGCGCGGGCCTCGGCAGGCCAGGGCGGAAGCTCGTCAGGGTCCTCGTCCTGGTCTTGCAGCGTCGCCAGCCGCAAAGCCGCGCCCAGTTGCTCAATAAAAACCTGCTCGGCGGCCTCCTGGTCTCCACTCCATTTTTCATCCGGCATCAGGCCGGCAGGTTTCCCCGAGCCGCTGGCAACATAGCGCCTGGTTTCGGCCAGGAACAATCCGGTACGATGCCGGGCGGTTTCGAGAACAGACAAAATCCGCGCCTTGTTTGCCGTGCTTTCGGGTTTGGCCACGCAATCGGCCAGCGCCTCAGCCAGCGCGGGATCAACCACGGCGCGCAGTGCATCGTGCACCGGCTTGAGCTGCAGCTCGCGCAGGGCGTCTTCCAGGCTGGCGACGCCGCGTCCGGCCAGCGTGTCGCACAGCAGCCCCCAGGGATGCGTGCCATCGTCGCGCAAATCGCGCCACTCCAGAAACACGTGGCACTGATACGCCTGCAGCTCAACACACAACCCGCGTTCGGCCAGGTCGCGGGCGCGCTGCAGGTAGGCCAGCCCGGTAAGCGCGTCGCGGTAGGTCACAAACATGGAAGGATCGTTGGAGAGCCGGAACGAATCGCCCAGCGTGCGCTGCCGCAGGCGATTGCCATGCGACTTTTCCGCATAGGCGCAGGAGACGCGGATCCAGCCGCGAGTCTGAGCGTAACGGTTGTGATAAACCACCAGCACGCGCTCATCGCCTTCGCGGTTGGAATAGGCAAAGACATTCTCGTTGACGTGGCCGTCGTCAGTATAAAAGTCATAGAGCAGGAATTCGTGTACTTCGGCGAAAAGATGGCGGCGATGTAGCAGGGGCATGATCTCGCGCTCGTGCCGCGCCACCAGCCAGGAATCGGGCTGCTCGTCGTAGTATGCGCGGCGGTATTCCATGCCATAGCGTTCGGTATATCCCTCAATCTGGCCGTGGCCGAACATCGGGAGCCCGGGTAGAGTCACCATCATGGTGCAGATGCCGAAGTATTTGTCGCCTTTCCCGAATTGGTCTACCGCGGTGCGCTCGTCGGGGTTATTCATGAAATTGACGTAGCGTTTCAGTACCTCAGGATCAAAAGTCAGCGTGTTCTTGATCACGGTGCGATAGTTGGCGTTCTCTTCATCGCGCAGCATGTTCATGAAGGCGCTGTTATAAACGCGGTGCATGCCCAGGGTGCGGACAAAGTAGCCCTCCATGAACCAGAAGGCCTCGGCCAGCAGCAGAGTATCGGGAACTTCGGCGGCGACGCGGTCTACAACCTCTCGCCAGAACTCCACCGGCATGGCGGCATCAAAAGCCGCTTTGGTGAGACCATGCTCGGCGCGCGAAGGGATGGCGCCGCCGCTTCCCGGTTCGGGAAACCACAGGCGCTGGTAATGGCGCTTGGCCAGTGTCATTGCGGCATCGAAGCGGATGATGGGAAACATCCGCGCCACGTGCAGAATGGTCTGGATCACCGCCTCGCGGACTTCCGGGTTCAGGTAGTTCAACTGCGCCGTATCGTTCCAGGGAAAGCTGGTGCCGTCGTTGCCGTGGTAGATGTAGCGCGTGTCGCCCGTCCAGCGGTCGCGGCGCTGAAAGACCACGGCGGCGTCGGTGCGATTGAAGTAGTGGTCGTCAATCTTGATCTCCACGCGTCCATCGCTCGACAGGTCAGGCCCATGAAAGCTGTAGGAAGGATAGGGGCTATAGGGCAGCGATAAAAACCAATCCGGATGCTCGATCACCCAGCGCGAATCAATGCCCATATGATTGGGCACCATGTCGCTGGCCAGGCGTATACCGCGCGCGCCGGCGCGATTGCGCAAGTTGATGTAGGCCGCTTCGCCCCCCAGGTCTTCGGCAATGGCGTAGTCGCGCAACGAATACGCTGAAGCCACCGCCTCGGCGTTGCCGCAGAGCTGCTTGATGCGCTGCGAAGCCCGGCTGCGCTCCCAGACTCCGATGAGCCATAGGCCGTTGAATCCGCGGCGGGCCAGCAGGTCGAGCTCTTCATCGGGAATCTGGTCCAGCTTATGCACGTTGCGCTGGTAGGCTTTGGAAATCTGGTCCAGCCAGACATAAGCGCTCTTGGCCATCATCACCGTGCGCGGCATCCAGTGCTGGTCTGGACTGAAGCGTTCATATTCATATTCGGCGCCTCGAAACTGCAGGATCGCCGCCGCGCTGGAATCGCCCGTGGTCAATCCGCCGCCGAAGTGGTGATGGTCGGCAGGATGGAAGCGCATCCAGATCGCCATCTCTTCTTCTTTCAGCACATCGAGGGCGATCAGCATTTTCTGCATAAAGTCGCCCAGCAGATCGGCCCACGTATCGCGGATATAGGCCAACTGCCCTTCCAGGGAATCGGGCGAGGCCAGCGCCGGCGCACGCAGCATATCCACTAGGTTCTGGTTCTCCGGCCCAAAGCGCGGGCGGGTCTCAAAATAATCGCGCAGCGCCGCCGCAATTCGCGGATACGCGCTCTTTGCGCCCAGTTCTTTGTCGTCGAACAGTTCCTTGAATTTTTTGAACGCCGGATTCGCGTTGGCCAGCCACAGCATCATCAGCTCTTCCAGCGCCACCGCGCGATGGGATACGCCCGCGGTGGAAGCAGCCAGCCACTCGGCCGCCTTTTGTTGGCCGCGATAAACGCTGGCGACGGGAAAATGCTCAGCAAAGGCCAGCAGCGTCTTCTCCAGTGGTTCCTCGCCAAGCCGCGCGCCGAACCAGGCCAACGCATCCACCATGGCCTTGGGATCGCGTTGCTGGCGGTAAAGAGCAGCGACGGCATGCAGCGCTTCATCAATCAGGCCCATGGCGTTCAGCGCTCCCGGATGAACCGCACGCTCAGGGTGGCGCTCAACATCCCGCGCCAGGTTCATGCGATGAGCAAACTCGCGGCTCGCCTTCAGGTTGGCGAAGACCACGTTGCCGGTCAGCGTGAACAGAACGTCGTCAAACTGGTACTGCTCACGCGCCGCGCGCGAAACATGAAATTCGAAGCTGAGGCTGTTTTCCATCTGCTAGCTAATATTACCAATCTATCGCTGTTTTAGATTCCGTTTAGACGGCGCAGGCCTGCTGCAGCTGAGCGCCGGACCGTTTTAGAATTGCTTCTGGGCCGCCTGGGTCTATGATGAGGACGCCACGGTCGCTGGCGGCCCAGAGCTGGATAATTTGCCCGGAAACATCATAGAGCCCGGCTTCGCGGGAAGGATCAATGAACAGCACACTGCCAATCCGCAATCTTGTGTCTATCAATGAGCTGGTTTCCGGCTTGCGTGAATTTCCCGCATCCAGCTTCGAAGAGACTCCCGAGATTCAGGCCTTCCTGCGCGAGCATCCCGTGGATCCCGCGACGATCGATCGCTTCCTGTGCTGGAACAAGCAGCGCTACACTCGCAATCTGGTCGCCAAGACTGAGCTTTTCGAGTTAGTCGCCATTTGCTGGGAGGTAGGACAGCAATCTTCCATTCATAATCACGATGAGCAGAACTGCTGGATGGCGGCAGCCAGCGGTCGTTTGCTCGTGCAAAACTATCGCACCTTGTTTGAAGACATCCAGGCGGGCCGGTGCGACATTGAGCCCAGCGATTTGCTTGAAATGAGCTTCGGAAATCCGGTTGCGGTCAACCCACAGGAGCCGGTGCACAAAGTCTTCAATCCGCCGCAATTCGGGGAACGTGCCGTGAGCCTGCACGTCTACTCGCGCCCCTTCGACCATTGCGTGGTTTACTCGGAAGAACAGCATACCTGCGGCATAATCAAACTGGCGTACACCACCCAATTTGGCAAAGCTGTGTCGTAGAAACTGTGCCGTAGAGACGTAGCTTGCCACGTCTCCAAATTTTGCTTCCGTGAGTATTTCAGAACCAGCGATAGGGTGAGAAGCTCAAGGCTAAGAGCTAACGACTAAGAGCTTCTTTCACCGGGTTGCCGAGCTCGGCTGATTGGGTTGTTGTCCCTGGGGTTGCTGCTCCGCGGCGCCCCTGCCGATAGGCAGGTCGGCAAGCCCGCCCATGATGCCGCGCTCGTTGTCGTTGAACATGCTCTTGAAGCGGTCAGAGTTGAGCACGCGCTGGCGCTCCTGCGGGTCCATATTGCGCAGGTGGCGCAACGCTGTCTGCATCATCTTTTGCCGGTCGGGGGGAACATCTTTCAGCTTATCCTGTAATCCACGCGCCTGTTGCTTCTGCTCAGGGGTTAGTTTGTCCCACTCCTGCATCCGCTTAATGACGCGGTCTTTCTGCTCCGGCGGCAGGTTATTGAACTCCGCCAGTCTTTTCTGCAATTCCTGTTTCCGTTCCAGCGGCAGCTTTTGGAATGCAGGATCGTTGTTAAGCGCTCTCTGCTGCTCTGCCGGCGTCAAATTCTTGAGTTGGTTGAGCCCTTCTCCCAGACGAGGACGTTGCGGCTCGCCAGCATGCGAAACTTTATTGTCGCCGGCATTCGGATGCGGAGTTTCCACCGTTTGTGGATGCTCCGGTTTGCTGGCATCTATTTTTGGGGAATTCGGTCCAGGTGGATTGGGAATTCGCGGCGCATCGTTACGCGGCGCATTCTTCTTGTTGTGGGGCTTGCCAGCGGGCTGGGCACAGACAAACGCACCTGCCAGCATCAGGATTGCCAGCATTTGCGAAATGGCCCTGCTGCGAATCACGATAACTTATGGGTTCCAATCCTGTTGCTGTGTTTGCTGTTGCTGATCCTGCTGGGGCTCATCGTCATACAGCAAGTCAAAATTCTTATAAACTTCCCCGTTCTTGTCGAGGGCCTGCAGATCAGAAACCGCCGGGCTGGCATTGGCTTCCTGCTGCGGCGGCCAGTTTTGATACCAAATCACGCCCACGGCGATGGCAAAAGAGAGCGTCGCCGCCATCACCGGCTGCCAGCGCACATGCATCCAGGCAAAGAGACTGCGGCGTTGTGGCAGGGCTTTTTCTTCCCGCAGCCGAGCCTGCAAGCGCACATCAAAATATTGCGAGGGCTCGGGCGCGCTCCATTCACCGAGCAGGGCCATCGTCTGGCGCAACGATTTCAACTCCGCCGCGCAAGAGGCGCACTCCTCCACATGCCGTCTGGCAGACTCAGGCGCCGGCGCACCGGGCGTCACCAGATCGAACAGTTGCTCGCGCACATCTTTACAATTCATACTTCCCCCTACAGCAGCCCCTTCAGTTTCTCGCGCAGCGTTTCGTAGGCGCGAAACAGCAGCGACTTGGTCGCCGACTCGCTCATCTTCAGCACCGCGGAAATCTCGCGATAATCCATCTCCTGGTATTTGTGCATGATCACGGCCATCCGCTGCCTTTCCGGCAGGGCCTCGACCTGCTTTCGAATCTGCGCCATGCGCTCGCGCCGGAGCAGCTCTTCTTCAATCGTACAATGGCTGTCGGCCACGTCAACCGAGCGGCCGCTTTCCTCATCGGGCTCATCCAGGCTGACGCTGACCTCGGTGCGTTCACTTTTCGTATCGCGCAAATGATTCAGCGCCAGGTTGGTCGCAATCCGGTACAACCAGGTGCTGAACTTTGCCTCGGCTGCATAACTCTCGCGCGAGCGGTACACCCGCAGAAAAACCTCTTGCGCCAATTCTTCGGCTACCGCCTGGTTCCGCGCCATGCGGTACATAAAGCCCACCATCGAGCGGCGGAACTTCTGTACCAGGTAATCGAAGGCGCTATCGTCACCCGCCTTCACCCGCAGCATAATTTCCGAGTCGGAAAGCTCGGCAGCCGCCGCCTGCGCCAGCGCCCCATCAACGGGAGCCGCTCCATATGCCGGGACCCGCAATCCGGCAAAGCCCACCTGCTTCAGCGCAACGCTGCTCACACCCTCATTAACCCCGTCCGCACCGGAAAGTTGCGCCGAATCATGGGGTTCGGCTGAAGTTGAAGGCCCAGACTTACCTGCCACCGGAGGCCGCGAATCGGAACCAGAAGACATAGGACCACTCGGAATTTTAGTACATATGACGAAAATACGGAATTTGGAAGATAAGTATCTTTACAAATGACATTTGCCGCCAAAACACCAGGGATGCAGACATGGCTGGGTGTCTTATTGCAATGTAAGGTCCTCCACTTACCTGCGCTTTTAAAACCGGCCCAGAACCATGTTTTTTGAAATAGTGTCACAACTTGACGCACCTGGAGAGATGCAACGGCTGTCGCTGAGCATCTGCTGAGGAAGCAGCAGGCCACAATGTACTCACAGCTCGCTGCGGGAAAGAAGGCCTGGAAGTGTTTCACCGTTTTCCTCATGTTGATGGCAGTTGTATCCATGCCGAACTTAAGGACATTCGATTTGCACATGTTGCCGCCCGGGTCAAGGAGGCGCAGAAAAACCTGAGCGTGGTTGCTGTTAGCCTGAGCGAGGGAGCGGGGAAGCCAAGCGATGGAACCGGCCGCGTTATATCGTCCCACGACCCAGGGCCTGACTGGAGTTGGTGGAAGAATTTGGTGTACGGTCGCACCTTAGGGCGGAACAGGAACTCAGATGAGCAACCAATATTCACAGCTTATCGTCGCGCAGGGAACTCAGGATTGGTGTAGGATGTTTTGCCAGCAAGTTTATCGGCTTGAGGTTTACATTGGCAAAGCCTGCTAAAAAATTACCATTGCCATATTTCCGGCCGGGCGAAGCGATTTCAATCACCGGAATCTACCGCGTCTTCCATGCTCAACATCGCGTGAGCCATGAGGTCACCCTGCTCGCCGGAGAAGTTTTCCCGCGCTGCGCCAAATGCAACAGCGATGTACGTTTTGAGCTGATAACCCAGGCATTGCATGCCAAAGCGGATTCCGACTTCCGCATCCGGCTCTTTGAAGTTCCTCATCCTCAAGAAGAAAGCCCTGCAGAAGAAAGCGAAGAGCAAAAGACGAAGTAGTAGTTCGCCAATACAGTCTTAATCCACTTGATCCCCTTGGAGCAGCCTGGAGCTGAAAGCTGACTAGTGCGGCTTGGGCGTGCGCAACTGCACCAGCACAGGCGATGGCCCGCTGCCAAAGTTGAAATCGCCATTGTAGAGCGCGGTGAGCTGGTGGCTGCCAATGGTCCATTGGTTGGTTGTCATGGTGGCAACGGCCGTTGTCGCGTTCACTGGTGTCAGGTTCACGGTGCCTAGGGTATTGGCGCCATCCTTAAACGTCACCGTTCCCGTAGGCGGGCCTCCCGTGATCGAAACCGTTGCTGTAAGCGTGACTGTTTGTTTAAATGCAGCCGGATTCGGATGCGAAGTCAGAGTTACCGTAGGTACCGGCAGCGAGTTCACAACCTGGGTCAGAACTGCCGATGTGCTGGCTTGAAAATTGGTGTCAGCGCTGTAAGTCGCCGTAATGTCGTGACTGCCTACCGCCAGGGACGAAACTAAGACCGTGGCCACGCCGCTGCCGTTGAGCGTTCCCGAACCAATGATCGTTCTTGTAGTTGTATCGAATAAGGTAACGCTTCCTGTTGGAACGCCACTGGACTGTGGGCTGACCGTCGCCGTGAAGGTAACCGAGTGTCCCAACAGTGACGGATTCGGCGATGAAGCCAGGGCGGTTGTCGTGGTCGCCTGGTTCACCACCTGCGAGATTGAGGATGATGGGCTGCCCGTGAGATTGGCATCGCCGTTATAGACAGCGGAGATGGAATGGCTGCCCAGCGTCAGCGTTGTGGTGAGGAATGTGGCCACCCCGCCTCCGTTCAGCGTACCACTTCCCAGCGTGGTCACTCCATCGATGAAGGTAACTGTGCCGGTCGGAGTTCCGCTTCCGAAGACTTCAGCCACCGTTGCCGTAAAGGTCACCGAGCTTCCGTAAGCAGACGGCGTTCCCGAAGTGCCGACAACCGTGGTCGTCGTTCCCTGGCTCACGTTTTGCGAAATAGCGCTGGAGGTGCTACCGCTGAAACTCGCGTCGCCATTGTAGGTGGCCGTGATGTTGTGGGAGCCCGCGCCCAGCAACGCCGTAGAAAAAGGCGCATGTCCGCTGCCGTTTACCACTCCCGAGCCCAGCGAAGTAGCGCCATCAAAGAAGGTAACGGTGCCTGTAGGCGTTCCCACGCCGGTGGTCACCGCCACCGTCGCTGTGAACGTCACTGAATTTCCAAAAACCGAAGGCGTGCCCGACGTGACGACACTGGTAGTGGTTGTCCCCTTGTTCACATTCTGATTAATCGGCCCCGACGTGCTGCCGCTAAAGTCAGTGTCGCTGTTGTATGTGGCCTTGATGGTATGGCTGCCCACGGCCAGCGACGCGGTTGAGAATGTGGCTTGGCCGCTGCTCACCAGGCCCGAGCCCAGCAGATTGGCGCCGTCGAAGAAAGAAACTGTACCGGTAGGGGTTCCAATGCCGGTTGCCACCGCGACCGTAGCGGTAAAGGTCACGGAGTTTCCGAAGATGGAAGGCGTGCCCGAGGTGCCCACGCCAGTCGTGGTTGTCCCCTGGTTCACGGTTTGCGTCAACGCCGGCGACGTGCTGCCGTTGAAATCAGCGTCGCCGCCATAAACCACCGTGATGCTGTGAGCGCCCACCGCCAGCGACGCAGTAGAGAACGTGGCCGCGCCGCCGCTCAATGTGCCGGAGCCCAACACTGAAATCCCATCCATGAAAGTCACCGTGCCTGTGGGTGTTCCCGCGCCCGGTGCACTTGCAGCCACCGTGGCGGTGAACGTCACTGAGACGCCGAAGACGGAGGGGCTGGCTGAGCTTACTACCACCGAAGCCGTATTCGCTGTGTTCACCACCTGATTCAACGTGGCCGAGGAGCAGGCGGCGAACGTAGTGTTGCCGGGATAGCTCACCGTGATGGGGTGCGTGCCTATCGTAAATATAGAGTCGGTCACGAGGGATTGTCCGGAGCCGTTCAGGTTGATGGTGGCCAGGTTCGAGGCTCCATCGAGGTACGTCACCTGCGGCGGGCTGAAAGGAGTGCCGCTGCCCGAAGCGACCGTCGCTGTTAAGCCCACCGGCTGGCCAAAGACGGAAGGATTCGCATTGGAATTAACCGTACAATTGGTTCCTGCCGGGCAATCGGTCTGGATGTTCAGATTCCAGCTGGCAATGGTTCCAATATCCCCACCAGCATCATCCATCACATATAAACTCCAGGTTCCGTTAGGATCAATGCCATTAAAAGTGGAGGCAAAAGTTGCTGTTCCCAGGGGCTGCGGCTGCGGATACGGTGGCGACGGAGGTGGATTCATTCCCGATAGAGGAAAGTTATCCGTAGGGGCAACGGCAGTAGGCTTATATATACCAGCCACAAAATTAGCTGAGGGCACTACGGTTGCGCCGATATCGTCAAGCGTAAAGGTTACGTTGCTTTCTCCGGGATTTGGGCCGCCAGTATCTGCCATGATTACCATCTTGCGTTGGCCGCCTGGGCTGACCAGCAGCATCCCGACATCGTGCGGGAATGTGTGACTGAAGCCATTCAGCGTTACAGATACATTGGTAACATTGCCGGGCAGACCTGACGCTGTGACTTGCGAAGGATACGGTGTGGCAGCCGAGACATCATTAATCGTAATAGCTCCGCCGGGAAATGACTGCTGCGGCGTGATGGTGAGGCTCCAACCGGCCAGCGAGCCACTGTCGGCCGCAAAGAACAGCGAGTTTTGATACAGCAGATACAGGTTCCAGGTTCCATTGGCATCAGTCCCATTAAATACGGTGCCAAATGTTGCAGTCCCATCGCTTGCAGCCAGTTGGGCTGCCGTGTAGGGACCGGCAGGGGCCGGAGCCTGGAAAGCCACCGGGAAGAAGCCCTGCAAATAGCTTGCAGGCCTGTAGGTTCCCGAAGTGAGAGGAAGGGCGTATTGCGGCAGTGGCGAAACCGCCGCATCGTCCATCGTCACAGTCACCCCACTGATCCCGCCGCTGCCGCCGCCGGTATTGCACTGGCCAACCAGGGACATCGGAACAATAAACTGGCCGTGCGGACCTTGCAGCAAGATCGCCACGGCTGCAGGACAGGCAGTGACTGACAGTCCATTCAGGGTCAGCGTCAGCTTGCCGATGGTTCCGGTCATGCCCGAGACTGTGAGCGGCGAAGGGTAAGCAGCCGTGGTGGCTATTCCCAAGTGTCCCGTCGTACTAAAGTTAATCGCCGTGTTGTTCGAAAAACTCTTTGGAGCGGCAGGGCAGGGCGGTTTTACGGTGACGTTGGCGCTGCCGTGGATGGAATTGCTAACGGTGTCGGTCGCGGTCACGCTCTGCGTGCCCACTGTATTCAGGGTCACGCCGAATATGCCTAATCCATTGGAGAGGGTCGAATTGGCCGGTAGTGCGGCGCCTCCATCCGAGCTGGAAAATTGGACTGTGCCGGCATAACTTGGAGTCTTGTTGTTAAACTGGTCGCGCGCCGTCACCGTAATGCTGAACTGCAAGCCCACGCTCGCGCTCGGTGGGGCGCTCACACCGAGGTTAGTGGTCGGGCCCGGATTCACAACCGTCGAGCCAAAGCCGGTAATAGCGCCGTTCAAGGTATCGGTGGCAGTAATGGACTGATTGATGGTCGTCCGCAAGATAACACCGCTAAAAGTGCGCACCCCGCTTACAAGTGTGTTGTTGGCCGGCAGAGTAGCGTTTAAATCCGAGCTGGTAAAGTGCACCGTGCCGCCGTAACCCGGGGTGGTGTTGTTATAAGGATCTTTCGCTGTAACGGTAATGCTGAAGGCTGTGCCCGCGTTGACTGGCGACGGTACGCTCACCAAAAAAGTTGATGTCGCCGCCGGGCTTACGTTAATAAAAAATGGACCGCTGGAACTGACTCCACCGCCATTCGCAGTAAGGCTCTGGGAGCCCGCTGTCTTCAAGGTTATGCTGAAGACGCGCTGACCGCTAAAAAGCGTGCCGCTGGGCAGGACCGCCTGGCCATCGCTGCTGCTGAAAGAAACCGTGCCCCCGTAGCCGGTGGCAACATTCCCAAACTGGTCGTACGCTGTCACCGTTACGTTGAACGGCGTTCCCGCCGTCGCGCTCCCTGGCACACCGGTCATCACCAGGTGGGTTGCTGCCGCCGGATTGACAGTGATTGTCCCTGTCATATTGTTGCTGATGCAGTGTGGACTGCAGAAATAACTGTAGGTGCCCACGGCGGTGAACTGATGCGTGAAGGTGCCGCTGTTGATATGTAGAGGTGAGCTGTACGATCCGTCTGAGTTGCAGCTTGCGCCCGAGATTACATCGTGGCCGGCCCCGTTAGCCGCTGACCATGTCCAGGTCACGGTTTGTCCCGCAGTAATGCTGAGCGAATTCGGTGAGAAGCTGAAATCAACTACCGTCACACTCTGCCCCACTGCCATCACCGGTAGCAGGCACAACACTACACACAGCGCGATTGTGGCCTTTACATACCCTGGAATCAAAGAGTGTCCTGCAGATTGCTGCTTCGCCGCGTGCCACGTCGCCGGCAAGTCCAAAAAGGGACAGATGCCATTACGGGCCAGTCCATATCTCTGCAGCAACCGCAATGATCCTGCAACGGCAGTCATAAGCCTCTATCTTCTTTTCTTGAGTAAGCCCTGTGGTGAACAATGTCTGGGGAGGGCATCAGTGTATCCCCTTACCTGCCGGCATACAAGAAAAAATGCCTTAACAAAAATGGGAAAACCATGGCCCGTGCGGTCTTCAATGAATCGGGTTGTGTAAGGTTTAGTTAATACAATAATGTTAACGAAAGTCCAAGGCAGCAACTGGGCGGGCCGCCACTGCCGGCGAATTTTTCTCGCTCCCCGATTGCAGTTGAATGGAATCACACTCCATACATCGTGGCCGGGCAGACAATTTCGTTACAGAGAAAGTTCCCCCGGCGCAGCAAATCCGCGCGATCCGCGTTATCCGCGGTAAGGTTTAGCTGGAAGCCTGAAACTCGAAACTTTTGTTAGAATCAAAAAGTTATCTTCATCGTACCGCATCTGTCTGTGGGCGCTTAACTCAGCGGTAGAGTGCCATCTTCACACGGTGGAAGTCATAGGTTCGAATCCTATAGCGCCCACCATCGAACCTACTGAATTTGCGGTGTGAGCATCCGTGGCTCTTTCGTCTTGGGGAGCAACTCGTCACCATTGGTCACCATTTGAGAAAGTTTTTCCACGGACTCCCGCTGATGCGCGAGGATCGGCAGGGTGTAAATTTCGAGGGTTGTGGACATCTGCGCGTCCTGGCTGCGCTTGCGCGTCCTTCAGAAAACCGACCGCGCGCTGTAGCAGCGTCGCGTGGGTCCGGCGAAGGGTATGCCAGCTCAGCCAGGGTGCGCAGATCTTCCGCCCGGCAGGCTTGAGATGCCTTAGCAGGAGATTGGTGTCGTTTTGAACAGATTCAGTCGAGTCTTCCAACACACTGAATCGCGTCCCGGCCCGCACGAAGCCATGCAGATCGGGTTGCAAGAAAGCCCGAGTTGCACGTTCTACACATGGCTGCAATTTGTGTCCTTAGATGAAGTCGTCACAAATTGCTTTCTTGCCTAATACCATACTTCCGAGGCGATCCATGTGTACATCTTTGCGAACTGTTCTCGCTCTCTTTCTTCTACTCCTGCTGGTATGCGGATTAACTCCGGCCTTCTGCCTCGATCAAGACATTCAGGTCGAAGATATCGCATTCCTGGACGAACTGCATGGATGGGTTTCTGTCGGTGAGCCAAAACCGGTTCTCTATCACACTTCAAATGGAGGGACTACTTGGACTCAGGTTTCTCTGAATTTGGCTCTACGTTGCGTTCATTTTCTCGATTCCCATACAGGCATCGCCCTGCATGTCGAATCCGAATCAACAACGGCCATCTATCGCACTGTAGACGGAGGCCGAAGCTGGAGGAAAATGACATCAATTGAACTGCCGAATCGAACACATCTGGTCGATATTGGAGCCACGAGCCTTGCAAATGTGTTCGTCGTAGGTGAGGGATCTGGCGGGCTTGGCTATTTCGCTCAGATTCAGGGCAAGGATGCAACGGTTCAGGTTCGAAACGACTTGCCTGCAGACTTTACTCGACAATCGAATGCTTTGGCGGTCTTCGGTGACGGCGCACAGCACGTCTGGATTGTCGGAAAGGAACTGATCTTGCATTCGGCTAATAACGGTAAAACATGGGAAAACCAATATGTAAACACCTCACCACGGATGGATATGGCAATTTCGGGTTACGCCCTACCGGGCGGGCATGCCTGGATTGCAGCGGCTGATTTTGATGTGTATCGAACTGACGATTATGGCAAGCACTGGGACCGCACTTTGACAACAACGGATCACACGAATTTTTCGAGTATTTCATTTTCTAGTCTCGAGAGGGGATGCGCGATTGGCGACTCGCCTTGGGTTTACTGTACCGGGGACGGTGGGCAGACATGGTCCAAGACAAAAGCGTTTCCCTATTATCCAGAGGAATCAGCTACTAGATCGAAGATCTTTCTATTTCCCTCCGCCAACGGTTGGGCAACCATCAACGGAGGGCTGTACAAAACGGTGGATGGAGGCCAAAGCTTCCGAGAGGTATTGACAGCTACGTTGCCAGCATCGTCGAACATTCCTGGCGAGTTCCAGGCTCTGAGGACAAGCATCAACGCTCCGACGGAGCTTGCCTACGATGATCGGGGGTTCTTGTATATCGTTGAATCGCTACAAAGACGGGTTCTCAGGCTCGACCTCGAACGCGCATCCATCAAAATACTCGCACAGCCGCCTGACAGCGATGAGGATGATGATGACATTGAACATGCCGATCCGAACGCCATTGCCACCGACCAACGCGGAAGTGTATTCATAGGTGACTTCAACGGACGTCTTCGGAAGCTCGACGTCGCGTCGGGCGAGATAACGGACCTTCTTCCTAAGGAAACGCTTGCTGTTCCCAAGTCTATGGCCACGGATGCGTCGGGAACCCTGTTGATCGCGGATGGGCATGACGCCCCATTTTGGTGGTCTCCACAGCTGGGTCTTCAACCTGTGCGGGTAAGGGGCGCCGAGCAGTCCTCTGAAAATAGACCGCAAGATCCCAAGGCAAGCCCTCGATTTTCGAGCGGGGTTGCTGTCGATCAGAAAGGCGACATTTTTGTCGCAGATTACACACATTGCCGAATCTACAGGATCTACAACGAGACTCAGATTCTGACAACTATCGCAGGCACGGGTGTGTGTAATTCTTATGGAGATGGGGGACCGGCTGTTGCCGCAGCTTTGAATTATCCAAGCTCAATCGCCGTCGACAATAAAGGGAACCTATTTTTCGCGGAAGGTGGGACCGGTCGAGTCCGTAGGATCGACAAATCCGGCATAATCACCACGTACGCAGGGACAGGAGTAAAGGGCTTTAGTGGCGACGGAGGCCCTGCAACGGAAGCCATGCTAGACAACCCCTCTGGCCTCGCTATAGATCCAGTCGGCAATCTCTACATCGCTGACTTCGTGAACAATCGTATTCGGAGAGTGGACGCGGTGAGCCACATCATCACAACGGTTGCTGGTAACGGAAAGCCTAGAAGACTTGACCGCGTGATGTGAAGTTGATCGCACAATGCTGTCTGCGGAAAAACTTAACAATGAGTAAGCGGTCGATTTTGACCGTCTAGACAAGAGGACAGAAGCATGCTCAGCCGTCTGGTTAAAGAATAGTTTTTTCAGCCAACGAACCCAAGCATTGCTTTCGTGCCTTTTCAGGAACTTCCTGATTTGGTTTTCATAAAGGGGTTTGCTTTGCCGATGTAACGCGATTAAACACATGCTACGGCAAAAATCACTCGATTGGACTTACGAGGAGCCGCTAAGGGTGAACTTTCAATCCGGGCAGCCTATTAATTCATAAGAGCAAACACTCAGCGCCTGCACCTTGAAGCCATGCCGGCCTCTACTATATTCTTTTCGCTAATGCCGCTCTGCATCTGTTCGGCTGGGAAGATCACAATCAAATGAGGGTCCTATGAAGAGACGTGAGTTCTTGAGGCACACCGGCTCGATGTGCGCCGGCCTGGCGCTTTCGAAAGCAGTTCCCTTATTTGCAGACACGCCGGCATCCGGCGGCTGGCGGACCTTTGAAGTCACCACGCATGTTGAAGTCTTGAAACCATCCGGTGTGACTCATATATGGGTTCCGGCAGCTCTTATCCGGAACACATCGTTTCAGAAGACGCTCGGCAACAAATTCGTTGCCCCTGGCGGCACAGCAAGACTCACCGGGGCCAGGCAGGATTCATTGGGCATCGTGACGGCTACCTACCCGGAACGCGTCAAGCCGGCCCTGACCCTGACTAGCCGCGTGTCGGTCAGGAATTACGGTGTTGATCTCTCCACGCCCTTCCATGAAACCCACGCGTCGCGCTCAGAGCTCGAGTACTGCCTCCGGCCCAGCAAGTACATACCGACAGATGGAATCGTAAAAGCGACCGCTGACAAGGCTGTAAAAGGCGCCGGCACCGATTTCGAAAAAGCCCGCGCCATCTACGAGTGGATTGTCGAGAATACTTTCCGCGATCCGAAAGTCCGCGGCTGCGGGCGCGGTGACATTCGCTTCATGCTCGAGTCCGGCGATCTGGGGGGCAAGTGTGCCGATCTCAACGCGCTCTACGTCGGGCTGGCTCGCGCCGCCGGTCTCCCTGCCCGCGACGTCTACGGCCTTCGCATCAATAAGTCCGATTTGGGATACAAGAGTTTGGGATTGGCCACTGATAAAGCTACGAAAGCGCAGCACTGTCGCGCTGAAGTTTATCTCAATCAACATGGCTGGGTTCCGGTCGATCCTGCTGACGTTCGCAAGGTCGTTCTGGAAGAGCCCCCGGGCAACTTGAAACTCGACGACGCGATGGTGTCGAAAGCCCGGACCCGGCTGTTCGGATCCTGGGAAATGAATTGGATGGGCTATAACTACGCCCATGATGTCGCGCTGCCCGGCTCGACTGGACAGTCGCTCGTCTACTTCATGTATCCGCAGGCCGAAACCGCAGAGGGCCGTGTCGATCCGTTCGATCCAGATAACTTCAGGTACGAGATCACGGCAAAGGAAGTGACTTAAACGTTCACGGAGCTCGGCTCGGCGGCTACGGTGAACCTATTGCTTACACACTTATTCTGATTGGCCATCCCTCGGGTTATAGGCGTTTAACCTGGAGCGGCACACGTGATATCACACCCTTTAGTTTTTCAAATTATGCGTCATCATGGTTATAGCCGCATTCAAGAATGCCGGGCTTCAGTTTTTGAGATCTTTGAAAACTCGCGAGAAACAGTCCGGGTTGCGGGTTCGCAGCCACGCCGGGAGCTGGCGGCTTTGTTTACCGAAAAGATAACAGAATGAAATTTGAGCCGAAGCAAAGAGTAGCCCTCAGCCACACCTGTTCATTACTCCCCGAGGTCCCTGGATGTCATTGATGATTGGCAGCTTAACACTGCGCCGACTACTCAATGTAATGGGGGGTGGGGGTATTGTCAGATCGATAACACGCGCTGCGCAGACAGACGGCAAAGACGCGGAGTCAATCAACTCCGCGTCGCCAGGTCAAACACACCAAGGTCAGCAGCGCGGCATTGCCGCCCTCCGCTAAGTGCAGGTCAGTGTGGCGGTGCCAGTGACGGTCGCCGCGGTGTTATTCACACCCGTGCCCACCGTGATCTGGACATTGGCCGGCGCCGAGGCGGTGATGGTTACCGTTCCCGGAATCTTGCAGGTCGCCAGTCCAAGACTGGTAATCGATACCACCGCTATATTCGATGACGACCAGCTCACGCCGTCGCCTACCGTCAGCAACCGGCTCTTGCCGTTGCTGAAGTTGCCGGTTGCGCTGAAACCTGTTTGGCCTTGCGAACTGCTCGGGGCAGTCGCGCTCGCTGGAGTCACTGTAATACTGGTGATGGTCGGGTGGCCGGCGCCACATCCCATCAACAAGACCGAAGCTGTTATTAAAGAGAGAAGAACAAACCGCAGTTTTTCCATAAAAATTTAGAGGGCGCGAACCAGTCCGGGGTTGCCGGATACAGCATGCAGCTCGGCGCGTGAAATTCTTCCAGGAAGCAAGTGCTCGCGACTGAGCAGTTAAGGTTGGGGGGCGGGAATCGTTGGCCAGCCGGGACCGTCTGCCCAGGCTCTGGTTACTAAAGTAACCTATTGTTTCGTCCCGGAATGTGGGATAGTAAGGGTAACTTGAAGCTGGCAGGGAGCTTAAGGCCCCCTTGCGAAATCAACAGCCGGTTGGGAGGCCGCACCGTTCTCCCTTGAGTGGGCTGATTATTGATAAGTAACCCAGAATTGATTTACACCCCCTCAACATAAACATATCCCCCGGAAAGTAATCCCCGAGAACGCACGGAGGTACCCATGTTCACGCAACGTTTTGCTCCGTTTACAGTATTTTGCGCCATCGTATTGGTGGCACCGTCTGTGTTCTGTCAGAACCTGACTACAAATATAATCTCTGAGAGTCCCAAACCGGCAGCTCCGGTGCAGAGCGCTTCAATAACAACGGCGCCGGTTCAGCCGCCAGATTTCCACCCGGACTACGGAGTAATCAGCGGCAACCATTATGTAAACAGCTATTTCGGATTCTCCTATCGCTATCCAGAGGGCTGGAACGGTAACGCGATACAATCTTCTGCCGCCAGCCAGATGTACGCCATGTTTACCGCGAATCCGGTGGGTTCCAGCGGTACAGATATGCGCTACATCAGCATTAATGCCGATTCCCTGGGGAAGAACGTGGTTCCCAAAGATTTTATTAAGGCCTCGCTCGATGCCTTTGCCGGTCCCACGGGCGCCTTTAACGTGCTGCACGCGGATAAGCATTACACTTTTGCAGGCAAAGATTTTTACCGGATTGATCTGACGTCCAAACCGGCGCCGGGAAGTCCGGCGATTTACCAGACGCAGGTTTTTGCCTTTCTCGCCAACTATGCGGTCACGTTTTCCTTCATGGCGGGGAATGCGAACGATATCGAGACCATGATTCATAGTATGGAGTCGCTCGATTTTTCCGCGCCCGATCATTCGGCAACAGCGCCGGTGCGCGCGGCGACAGTGGTAACTAACCCTCAAGCCAGATAAGTGCGGGTTGCAGCGAAAAAACCCCTCGGAAGGCTTTTGTGAATGCCATGAAGAGGCTCAGGTTTTTAATTTCGCTTTCGATGCAAGAAAATCATTATCAGAAGCTGCACGCGGCGGCGGCGCAGGCAACGGCCCTGCGCCTGGGCGTGGACGTGGAAATCCTGTATGCGCGCGGGGATGCGATTACGCAGTGCGAACAACTGCTGCAGGTGATTCATTCTTCGAAAGAGACGCGGCCCGAGGGCATCATATGCGCGCCGGTGGGCACAACCCTGATCCAGATTGCGCGGCAGGCGGCGGCGGCCGGCGTTGGATGGGCGGTGCTCAACCGCGAGGTCGAATACATTCCGGAGTTGCGCGGCGGGCAGGCGGCGCCTGTTTTTTCCGTCAGCGTTGACCAGGCTGAGATCGGGCGAATCCAGGGACGGCAGATCGGAGCGCTGCTTCCCGAAGGCGGATTGGTTCTCTATCTTCTGGGCCCCAGCGGCAATTCAACCGCCGAGCAGCGCTTAACCTGGATGCAGACGGTCAAACCCAGCAACGTTCAGGTGAGAACCCTGATTGGCGATTGGAGCCAGCACAGCGCGCATAAAGCTGTAAGCCGGTGGCTTCAACTCCGAACTTCACACACCACTCCGGTGAACCTCATTGCCGCGCAAAATGACGATATGGCCCTGGGTGCGCGGCGGGCATTTGAAGAACACACCAGCGGTGACCATCGGAAGCGATGGGGCAGGCTGCCTTATATCGGCTGCGATTGCTGTCCTGCAGCGGGACAAGACTGGGTCCGCAGGGGATTGCTTACCTCCTCGGTCGTCCTCCCGCCAACCGCGGGCATTGCTCTTGAGACGATGGTGCACGCAATTCAAACCAGGTCGAAGGCGCCCGAACATACCATTGTTCCTCCAGTTTCCTATCCCGCGCTCGAAAAGCTGGCGCCAGCAGCCTTACAAAAAGCTACGGTTCCAGAACTGATTTGAAGTTTTGGTTTGAATATCTGAAGACAAGTTGTAAGCCTTTCTCATCAGACGCCGCCTCTCCGCTTGCACCAGCCCGGATGCAACCGGCGGCAGACTGAGCACATCTCACCTTCGCAGCCACAAATATTCACAATTGAACCGGAGACCTGCATCCGAGCATTCGACAAAATCAAATGGCCCTTGCTGGTGATGGCGTTCGCCTTCTTGCTGGCGATCCCGGCCGCAGCACAGTCGGCGAACCCAATTCCCAATATTCCAGCCGCGGCCGGCAACGTCTCTACCCCAACTGTCTCAAACCCGGCGCCTTCGGGCGCGGACCTTCCCAATGCGCAGGCGATCATCGCCTTCCTCAATCAGGCCATTGACTGGCACCGCCACATAGTCGTGGAAGAGCAGCTTGCAACCGACCCGACCGACACCCTCTATCTCAATGATGACCGCCAGAACTCCCAGCAGATTTTACAGCTCTCCTTTGATTTTGCCCGTGCTGCAGCGCAATTGCTGGCCGGCAAAGGGCAGGCGAACACGGAACAAATGCAGGACGAGCCGGAAAAATATCAATCGCTCTACCGGGCGGCGGCCGATGCCGACAACGAGGTACGGGAAACCCAGGCCGAACTGGAATCGGATCGGCAGAAGCTGGCGGCCGCCCGCGGCAGCAGCCGCAAGAAATTGCAATCCACCGTTGACGAGTTGCAAAGCGAGCTCAATCTTGCCCAGAGCCGCAACCAGATGCTGCATGACATGTTGCAGTTTGTAAGCGGCGCCGCCGGTGCGGGAGGCAATCTGCTGGCGCAGATTGATCAGCTCCAGCGTTCCGTTCCTGAACTGCAATCGGACATAACCAAGACCCAGCCGGCAGCAAGTGCTCCTGCAACCGATCAGGCCGCGCTGCGCCGCAGCCAGCCGTCGGGCATTCTCGATCTGACGGAGGAGCTTTTCGCGCTGCATCACAAGGTCACCACCCTCGATCAAAGCATGCAGTTGACCGACGCTCTGGCGCAATCTGCGCAGAGGCTCCGCACGCCGTTTCTCTCAAACCTGACCACGATCGCACAGCGCGGAGAGCAACTGGCCAAGCAAGCCGATAGCAGCGATCCTGCCCAGCTCGAGCAGCTCAAAGGCCAGTTGAATGCGCTCACCGCCAGCTTCAAACAAATTTCCGCCGCCCTGCTGCCCCTGAGCAAACAGGCGGTGCTGTTCAATGTCTATAAGAGCAATCTCAGCCGCTGGCGCAACAACGTTAAGAGCGAATATTCGGCTGACCTTAAAAGGCTCATTTTCAGGGCGGTGCTGTTTGGAATCGTTGTCGCCGTGGTGGTGGCCCTTTCGGAAGCCTGGCGGCGGGCGACATTCCGCTATGTGCACGATTTGCGCCGGCGCTACCAATTTCTGCTTTTGCGCCGCTTCGTTCTCTGGTTCGCCATTGCCATCACCATAGCCTTTGCCCTGGCCACCGAAGTCGGGTCGCTCGCCACCTTTGCCGGCCTGATCACCGCGGGAATTGCTGTGGCGTTGCAAAACGTGATCCTGGCTGTTGTCGGCTACTTTTTCCTGATTGGGAAATACGGCGTGCGTGTGGGCGACCGCGTGCAAATCTCGGGCGTCACCGGCGACGTGATTGATATTGGCCTGATCCGCCTTCATCTCATGGAGGTGGGAGGCAGTTGGGGAGACCGCCAGTTAACCGGCAGGATTGTGGTGTTCTCCAACGCCGTCGTCTTTCAACCCAACGCCAGCTTCTACCGGCAGATTCCCGGGACCAACTTCGTCTGGCACCAGGTCTCGCTTACGCTGGCCCCGGGCAGCAACTACCATCTGGCGAAGCAACGCCTTTCTGAGGCCGTGGAGTCGGTGTACGGCAGCTATCGCGACAAGATCGAAAGACAGCATGAGCAAATGCAGCGGACCCTGAGTGTTGTCGTGGCCGCTCCGCAGCCCCAGAGCCAGCTCCGCATGACCCAAAACGGAATCGAGGTCGTGGTTCGCTATCCCATCGAACTGGAAAGCGCGACGGCAATCGATGACCAGATGATGCGAGAGCTGCTGGATGCGATTGCGCGAACTCCCGAATTGAAATTAGCCGGCTCGGGAATCCCTAATATAGAACCTGCCAGTGAAGAACATAAGGCCGCCTGAGCCGGCGAGAGAAAAATAGCCTCGCATTTCGAACCGCTCTTGGTTTATGGGCCTCTTCATGTTAAACCTATGCATCCAACCAAAAGAACTGAAGATTCCCCCTGATTTTCAAGATTAACCAAGGACTAACCATGCAAAGGATTCTGCGAATACTAATTTTGACATTGGCTGCCGCCAGCATGTCTACCCTGTCACTCAAGGCACAGGATACCCAGGGCGCAAAACAGGACATGAAAGATGCCGGGACATCCACCAAAAACGCTGCTAAGAAGACCGGCCAGGCGATAAAGAAAACAACCAAAAAGGGAACGCATAAAGTCGCCAGGAAAACCAGCCAGGCCGCCGGCGATGTGGAGAACAAGACCCGGTAACGGCCAAGCCTTATGCGACAGCTACAACGCAACCGTTTCAGACGGCATCTGCTGCTTGGAGAGGTGCCGGCTTAATCTTATGAATCGAACCACAAACCCAGTCTCGCCAAAAGAAAACGGACATCGAAGTTACGACCAGACCGACTGTCTTCTCTGCCCGGGCGAGCCGGTGTTGCAATCGGGCATCTACGAAATCTGCCATGAAGACGAACCCAGGGTAAATGCCTTGCTGGTGCGTGACAGCATCTTCCCCTTCTGCCGGCGCTGCGGCGAGCAGGTGCGTTACAGACTGGTCACGGCGGCGCCCCACATCTCCGAAGACTCTGATTTTGTCGAGGATACCTCCGGCTCAGACAACCCGCCGTTTCCTCTGGCATCTTCCACAGTGTCCCCTATACAACTTGGATTCGCTCATGGCTTCCGCTACTCCCAAGACGACGTACAAGCCCGGAGAGAAGATACCTAAAGCCGGTATTTATCGCGCGGTTCACGAGAATCACAGAGAACCGCACGAGGTGATTTTTAAAAAAGAAAAAGTCTTTCCAGCCTGCAAGCAATGTGCCAGCGGTGTCAGGTTTGAACTGCTGTCCAGCGTGGAGGGGAACCCCTGAACCCTGCCTGACCTTGGGAATTCACCCGAACGGATGCTGGACAACACACCTCGTTCCCAAATAGCTGCCGGCTAAAAGCCGGAACAGCAGCAGCTCCCGATTGTCTGCAGCAACCCTGCATTCAAGGCACCCCTCCCAAGGCAATCGCCATCATATTCCCCGATAAGTTTGCCCAAGAGAGGTTATTATGCTTCAACATAGATTATTGACATTAGGCGCAGTTCTGGCTTTATTGTGCTCACCGCTTCTGGCCCAGTCCGTGGTTGGATCCGGGAGCCAAATTCAGGTCCGCACAGACCAGGCAATTCAAGCCAATTCGAGTGCGGTTGGAAAAACATTTACCGCAACCGTGAGCCAGGATGTGCAAGACCAAAATGGGAACGTTGCCATACCCAAGGGTTCTCCAGCCCAGGTGGCGGTCACCAAAGGCAGTAAAGCAAACGAAGTCACCCTTGGCTTGCGTTCGGTCACCGTTAACGGCCATCGTTACCTTCTAAATACCAACAAGACCACGCAGCAGGGCGGGAAATCTGGGCTTGGCGTGAACAAGCGCACAGGGGAATACGTAGGCGGCGGCGCGCTGGCCGGAACCCTGATCGGAGCCATTGCGGGTGGCGGCAAAGGAGCTGCTATCGGAGCCCTCGCTGGTGGCGCCGCCGGCGCCGGCACTCAAGTCTTGACCAGAGGCTCTCAAGTAAAAGTCCCGGCAGAGACCCAGTTGCAGTTCCAGACCAATCAGGATCTGCAAATTGCTCCGGCATCGGCCTCATCGCATACGCGGCGCACTTTGCCGGCAAACAATAATTCATCGCAACCCCAATCGACGCAGTAATGAATTTGGTTTGTGGATAGCGGCAATAGGAAGGTTGTAAATTTGGCTTTGATTGCGGAATAGTCCTGGCAAAAAATACAGATTTTGTAGCACAGCCGTCCCCGGCTGTGCTTTTTTTGTCCCCAACCCCTGGCTGAACTCATCAGCCGATAGGGTTTTTGCTGCGTTGAAATTATTAGAGCCGTGTTAACAAAAGATAAAATCTCTGTGAAAGGAACTGCGGTGGTAGTGTGTTGAACGCCGATTGGATTGTAGAATGTCTTACCCATGAAAATGAATATTTGGGTCGATGGGCAGAGCGGTCCCCTCAGGTGAAATGTAAAAATGCGAATCGCAGTTGCGAAAGCCTTTATCACAATCCTGCCGTTGATCTGGGCAATTTCTGCCGGCGCCCAGAGTACCCCAGCTTCAGCGCCGGGCGAACCGGCCCCTCGACGTAACCTGATACTTTTTATTGCCGACGGATTGCGGCACGACGCCGTGAATGCCGACGTTGCACCCACCATGTTCGCTTTGCGCCGTCGCGGAGTTGACTTCGTCAACAGCCATGCTCTGTATCCCACATTTACTACTCCCAATGCTTCCGCTCTTGCCACCGGGCATGGACTCGGAGACACCGGCGATTTTGGCAACACTTTATACACGGGACACTCCATCTCGCGGGATACGTCCGCCGGAACTCTTACGCCATTCATCGAGAACGACTTTTTTCTTGCCAAACTAAATGACTACTATGATGGCAACTATCTGGGGGAGCCGACCCTGGCGGATTTGGCGCGCGCCAACGGCTACGCAGTCGCGGTTGTCGGCAAGCTGGGGCCTGCTGCAATTCAGGATATCTCTGAGATCGCGGCCGTCAACGGCGAATTTCAGCCTGCGCTGGCAACCATCATTGACGATGCCACTGGCCCGCAAGGTATCCCATTGGCAGCAGATGTAAAAGCTGAGATGAAGGCCTCTGGACTGAGCGCCACTGCGCCTGATCGCAGCAACGGCCAGCAGGAACCGGGCTCGCGCGGCAACAACGGACGCCCCGGAACCCTGGTTGCGAATTTCAATCAGCAGCAGTATTTGGCGAACACCGTCACCCAGGCTGTCTTGCCCGCTTTCCGAAAGCAGTTCAAGCCGTTCTTCCTTGTGTTCTGGTCGCGCGATCCCGATGGCACGCAACACAATCAGGGAGACAGCCTCGATCAACTGTATCCCGGCATCAACGGCCCCACGTCGCGCACCGCAATTCGCAACGCCGACAACGACCTCTGGCAGATTGTTGATTACCTGAGAGCGAATGACCTCGACGGCAACACAGACATCATCATGGTTGCCGATCATGGCTTTTCGACCATCAGCAAGCGGGAGATATCCCGCATTGGCGCTGCTACCAAAAGCTACGCCGCCAGCAAGACTTATGTAGACGTCAAAGGAGGATATTTACCATCCGGGTTTCTGTCGATTGACCTGGCGCACGCCTTAAAGAAGCCGCTTTATGATCCGGATGCGCCTTCCTTCACCACTGAAACCGGCAACTTCTATCAGCGCATTGACACCGAGGACCCCAAGTTTGCGCAGCACCCCTCTTTTGGGAATGGCGTAATCGGAGGAAGCGGCAGGGCACCGGGTGAAACCGAGCCCACCGACGGGGAAATTATCGTCGCTGCCAATGGCGGCTCCGACATTATTTATCTGCCACAGGAAAGCAATGACAAGATCGAAACCAATAAACAATTGGCGCAAAGCATCTGCTCATTTCTGCTGCAACAGGATTACGTGGATGGCATCTTCGTGCGCGACGACCTGGGCGATCTTCCCGGCGCGCTGCCGCTCAGCGCCATCGGTCTGATGGGCGCAACCAAATTGCCCAAGCCGGCGATCGTGGTGAGTTTCAAAAACTTTTTCCTGGGCCAGAATGCTTTGCTCACCCGGGTAGAAATTTCCGACTCTTCGCTTCAGGAAGGACAAGGCATGCATGGCAGCCTGAGCCGTGCCGATACCTTCAACAACATGGCGGCCTTCGGGCCCGACTTCAAGCAGGAGTACGCAGACCGAGCGCCCGCCAGCAACGCTGATATTGCCGTAACCATCGCCGCCATCATGAAATGGAAATTTCCCGATGGCAATGGCAAGCTGCGGGGACGCGTGTTGAGTGAAGCCCTCAAAGACGGCCCGGAGACTGTAGCATTCGACCCGCCGGCCGCAAAAATTTCGCAGCCCGGCGGCAACGGCCTGGGAACCGTCTTGCATTACCAGGTGCTCGGCGAACATGTCTACTATGACGACGCCTGCCTGGTGAATACCGCCGACAACAAACAGGCCGAGTGCAAATAATGTGTTTAAGTGTGCTTCTGCACCTGATGCAGGACAAAGCTCAGCGATTTCAGCCGTTGCATTAGAACCTAAAAATATATGTCATCATCTTTCAAACTTCTCGCTTTTGCGCTGAGCCTGTCCGTTGCTACGCTCGCCATTAGCCAGGAAAAACCCAACGAACAGTTCGACTGTCCATTCAGCCCCGATCAATTCACAAAAATCCAAAATGATGCTCAACTGAATAATCCGCAGGCGCAAACCATTCTGGCCTCATGCTACGAGTTGGGACGCAACGTAGCGCCTGACGGCAAACAAGCAATCCGCTGGTACACTCGCGCGGCGGAGTTAGGATACGCGCCGGCCGAGTACGAATTGGGCCGCACCTACCTCTATGGGCGCGGCATCCCGGCCGACTACCAACAGGCACTGTTGTGGGAGAAGAAAGCCGCCGAGCAAGGTATCCGCGAAGCGCAGCGCGATCTGGCCTACATGTATGAAAGGGGCTTTGGCGTGGAACAAAACCCCGCAGAAGCTGCCCGCTGGAACCGCAAAGCGGCAGAACAAGGCGAGCCGGCGGCGCAGCTCCATTTGGCAGAGGCGCTCGACAGCAGCAGCGAGAATCGGACTGAATCCCTGAGCTGGTATCTGAAAGCTGCGCGGCAGAACCGCACCGGCGCCCAGCTGCGGCTGGCGCAGATGTATGCGCGTGGTGAGGGTGCTCCGCAAAATTTTCCGGAGGCCGTGCAGTGGTACAAAAAAGCTGCTGAAGGTGGCGAGGCCCAGGCAATGTATGAGTTGGGCAAACTTTACCAGGCAGGCGATCACGTGCCCCGCAACACCGAAGCGGCTTTTATCTGGTTCCAGCTTGGCGCCCGCTTCGGGTCGGCGGAGAGCCGCACAGAAGCATCGAAGTTGGAATCTGCGTTAACCAAGAAGCAGAAAAGTGACGCAGAGTCGCACATCAGCAATTGGATCAGCCATCACTCAGGCGCGCAAAAAGAAGAAGACGAAGAAGAAAAAAAGGGGCGCTAAGGCCCCTTTTCTTTGGCTTGGAGTTCAACTCAGAACCAGCCGCCTATCACGTTCGGGTTCAAACCTGCTTCACTGCACGCGCGTGCGGCCGCAGCGCGATGGGTTGCCGCGTCATCATTGTATGGCACGACAACGTAGCGGACTTCGCCGGCCTCAACATTCACCACGTTGTGATAAGCCAGATAATCTGTGCCGGCTTTGTTGCCGCCAATCGAAGAGCTTACCCCGGGAGCCAGATAAATCACGTAAAGCGTATTGGCCCCGGGCTTGGGTATGGCGTTGGTTTGCAGCAGGTCCACCAACTTGTGCTGGATGGCGAGATCGTTGACCGTCGTGGCGCTGAGATCGCTGAAATCGTTCAAGCCTGGAGCGGCGCGTAAAGTTTTGATCGCGTGGCTTTGTAGTTCGCCAGATGCGGAAGCGTTGCCGGCCAGCACGTCGGCGAGCGCGGTCTGGCGGGTGCGCGCGTCACTCTCTGCCCATCCTTTGCCCCAGAAGATGGGTACCTGCTGAACGGCTTTCATCGCCGCCCCGCCATGGTTCTTTTTAGGGAGACTGCTGGCCGCGCCCGGTTCTTGTTTGGGGACAATCTGGACCTGGTCGCCATCATCGCCAAAAATGAAACCCGGTTGAGCAGGCCGGTCCAGCGTCTGGCCCGACTGTTGAGCCATCAGCAATTGAGCTGTGCAGCTTGCCAGCAGAAGAAGATAAATTGCAAATTTCCTCATCGGTTTTCTCCCTGTCATCTCCACGTTATTGTGTCACCTTGAGCGAAACATCATCTACTACAAACGAAGTTTGCAGCATACTGTCTTCCGTGCCATTCATATAGATCTGAATCGTTTGGCCTTTGAAAGAGCTGAGATCGAAGGTCCGCTGCTGGTACCCGCTCGCTGCATTCAAATTGGAGTAGGTAGCCAGTGTCGACAACACCGTTCCCGAAGAATTGCGCACCTGGACATTCAATGTATCGAAGGCAGTGGTAGTGCTGGTTTCAGCCGTATCGATATGCAGCCAGAAGGTCAGGGTTGCCGCCGTTGCATTAGCGGGAATTGTGACTGTCTGCACAATTGTATCGGTATGCGTGGTCCCGTAACCGTCGAGCCATGCGTCCCAACTGCCCGTGTGGGGCGGTTCACTGCTGGAGTTGTTGACGACTCCGGCAGTAACGGTCCAAGGCGCCGGATTCGATGAGCCGTTCTCGAAGCCGCCATTGCCAATCAATTCGGTCGTGGTGCCACCGGAGTTGGAAACGGTAACGGTTACCGTAGACGAAGTTCCAACATTCCCGGCCGCGTCGAACGCCTTGGAAACGATGGTGTGCGATCCGTTAGCGACCGACGTTGTGTTCCAGTTGAAGGAAAGCGAGGTGGCGTTTGTGTTCGAGGCAGCCACCGCGCCGTCGATCAGGATCTGTATTTGTGTCACGCCCACATTGTCGGATGCGGTAGCGGTAGTAGCGACCGTTCCCGATACGGTAGCGCCGTTGGCCGGAGCGGTAATGGATGTGGTTGGAGGTGTAGTATCGCCGCCCGGAGTTGTCACGTTTAATGCGAAATCATCCACCACAAATGAGGTCTGCAAGGTGAAGTCCTCCTGGCCCTGCAGGAAAATCTGGATGGTCTGGCCTTTGAACGAACTCAAGTCAAACGTCTTCTGTTGATAGCCGCTGGCGTGATTCAGGTTGGAATAAGTTGCCAGCGTCGAGAGCACTGTGCCCGAGGTATTGCGCACCTGTACGGTCAATTTGTCATAAGCCGTGCTGGTGGTGGTTTCGGCTGTGTCAACGTGCAGCCAGAAGCTTAATGAAGCCGCCGTAGCATTGGATGCGATGCTGACTTGTTGCATCAGCGTATCGGTCGTAGTTGAGCCATGACCATCGAGCCAGGCGTCCCATGTGCCGGAATGCGGTGGCTCGGTGCTGCCGCTGTTGATCACCCGGTTCGGCGAAGCGGTCGTAGTCACAGTCCAGGGCGCGGGGTTGGAGGACCCATTTTCAAACCCGGGGTTGCCGAGAACTTGCGTTGTCCCGCCTCCGCTTGAAGCCGTAACGGTCAGAGACACAGTCGTGGTGTGGGTTACGCCTCCGCCGCTCGCGGTCACAGTTACGCTTACCGTGCCAGTCGTGGCTGTGCCGCTGGCAGTGAATGTAAGCGTCGAACTCCCACTCCCAGGAGCAGCAATCGAAGTCGGATTGAAGCTGGTGGTCACGCCTGAAGGCAGACCCGATGCGGAAAGTGAGATCGCAGAATTGAAGCCGCCGCTGATCGTCGTCGAAACCGTGCTCGTACCCGAGCTGCCTTGTACAACCGAGACGCTCGTCGGCGATGCGCTTACTGCAAAGTCCGGCGTCGCCGCGGAGGTCACGGTCAGCGAGATGGTTGTAGTATGAGTCACCCCGCCCCCGGTAGCGGTTACCGTGACACTGACAGTGCCAGTAGTGGCTGTGCTGCTGGCAGTGAATGTGAGTGTTGAACTTCCGCTGCCAGGAGCCGCAATTGAAGTGGGATTGAAGCTGGCGGCCACGCCCGCAGGCAAACCGGAGGCCGACAACGACAGGGCAGAGTTGAAGCCGCCGCTGACCGTCGTCGAAATCGTGCTTGTACCCGAGCTGCCTTGCACAACCGAGACGCTGGTGGGCGAGGCGCTTACCGTAAAGTCCGGCGTCGCCGCAGCAGTGATGGTAAGAGCCACGACGGTTGTGTGTGTCACACTTCCACCGCTTGCCGTAATGGTTACGTTCACTGTGCCGGTTGTCGCCGTGCTGCTGGCGGTAAATGTAACTGTCGAGCTCCCACTGCCAGGGGCAGCAATGGAAGCCGGGCTAAAGCTGGCAGTCACGCCCGCAGGCAAGCCGGAAGCCGACAGTGACACGGCAGAATTGAAGCCGCCACTGACCGTCGTCGAGATTGTGCTGCTTCCCGATGTGCCTTGCGTAACGCTCAGTGAAGCCGGCGAGGCCGTGACCGTGAAGTCAGGCGTTGCCTGCTTCCACACGTCCGAGATTGGCGTGGCAGTGGCGGCGCTGCCCACGTGCGTCAGACCGTACAAATCCTCAAGCGTGCGCAGCACGTTGAAGTGATTGATGGTCTCAGAGAACTGCCCTTGCTTCACCATTGGACCAACGAAGATGGTCGCAATCTGGTTGTTGCTGGAGTTGTCGTCTTCATCCCAGGTCACGATCAGCAGGCTGTTGTGGGTGTTGGCAAACTGAACATAACTATCAATGTGCTGTTGCAGCCAGGTATCGCCCTGCGCGATGGTTCCGTCATGCATATCGTCATTGAGGTTCGGGATGACGAAAGAGAGCGTCGGCAGCGTCGAGAAATCCGTGGGGAAGCTGGTGAACGGCTGATTGGCTGTGGTGGCAACGTTGGTGAAATTGATCCAGGGAGAGTGCTTGCGCGCATAGGCCCCGGAAGTACAGACCGTTGAACCAGCAGAGGGCAGGTCTTCCGAGAAGCCGGTGAAAGATTGTCCCGCCGTCGTCAGCTCGCTGCCCAGGCTCTCGGTCGAAAACGTATGCGGGCAGGAATCATCGGTAACGCCCTGATTCGACCCCGAAAATAAATCCAGGTAATTGGGCTGGCTGGGATGCTCAACGGCAAACGATTGCGTAAACAGAGCACCCTGCTGCGCGAGACTGTTGATATAAGGGGCGGAAGAAGAGCCGATGATGTTGGAGAACGAGTGGTTCTCCTCCATAACAACCACTACGTGATCGGGCGGAACTATTCCCAACACGTTCGTTTGTGGGATTGTGAGGACGACGGTGGTGGTATGAGTAACCCCGCCACCGCTGGCAGTCACGGTTACATTCGACGTCCCAATGGTTGCCGTGTTGCTGGCGGTAAATGTGAGTGTTGAGTTGCCACTGCCCGGCGCGGCAATGGAAGCCGGAGCGAAGCTGGCAGTAACGCCCGTAGGCAAGCCCGAAGCCGAAAGTGACACAGCGGAATTAAATCCGCCGCTGACCGTTGCTGAAATGGTCGTGTTGCCCGAACTGCCCTGAGTAACCGACAGGCTGGCTGGCGATGCAGTCACCGTGAAGTTGGGCGACGCGGCAGCACTGATGGTGAGAGCCACAGTCGTGGTATGGGTAACACCACCTCCGCTTGCGGTTATGGTTACGGTGGCCGTGCCCGTTGTTGCCGTGCTGTTGGCGGAAAACGTCAGCGTAGAATTTCCATTGCCCGGGGCCGCGATAGAAGCTGGACTGAAGCTGGCAGTCACTCCAGAGGGCAGGCCCGAGGTGGATAATAAAATTGCCGAATTGAACCCGCCGCTGCTCGCGGTTGAGATGGTGGTGCTGCCTGAGCTGCCCTGAGTCACAGACAAGTTTGTAGGAGAGGCGCTCACAGTGTAATCCGGCGTTCCCGTGCCCGGATTAAAAATAATATCCAGCACCGGGTGTAATTCAATCTGATTGGGTGCCGCGCCGGTTTGCCCGTGGGGAAAATCGAACATTCCTACACCGTGGATTCGCACAGGAATGTTTGCGGTTTGAAAGCTTGTGGTCGCGGTAAATTTGGCGTCAAATTCGGAGCGGGCGTTTTGGATGCCGGCAAAAAATGGGCTGCCGGAGCCCACGCACGAAGGCGACGGGATCTCCGTAATCATGGTATTGCCGGAAGCATCCTGCACGACAAGGTGGTAATCGGAGTCGCTTTCCAGTTTGTATAAGGTCAGAGTGCCATCAATGACCCACTCTGTAGTCTCGGCCGGAGCGACACGATTGTTCGCTGGAATCGGATTGGGCGTGGCGAATGCCCGCAGATTGGCTATCGTGGTGCTGGTTGGCGAATTCAGGTTCACCGAGCCTGCATCGGGGTCTGTGCCGGTCTTTACCGACCAGCGTTCAACCCCGCACTGGGCCAGGACTTGAGAAGGAACCAGGGCAAGCATCAGAAGTGCTACAAACGTGAAAAGCGCGAATCTGCGTGGAAACATCAAACCCTCCGGAGAAACTAGCTGAGATTTGATTCGAATGCGACAATGCCAACCAGGACTTCTATGCAGCAACTAAGTCGTGAAGTACGATCTACTATCAAGACTCGTAGACAATAGCAGTGGAATGTTAACGGAAAATGAATTTAAATATTAATCTTTGGTGAATTTGCAATCACCGATGGGTCACCGGCTTTAGTAACCAAATTTGGCCGCTTCGTTTGCAAATCTGCCACTATTCCCATTTCGGGATAGAGGCGGGGTTTGCCGCAAATATTGGGCAGCTATGATAAAGCATCGTGGTATTCACGCCGTCGTTCTTGCGCTCATGCTTTTCCGGGTGTTCGCGCCGGCCTCCGCCGCCCAACCGCAAAACCCGGCAGCAGGCGGCCAAGCGGAAAACCCATCGTCTTCACAGGCGCAGGAGGAACAGCGGCATCCGCCTCAGGCCAAAAGCAAGCAGGAATACAGCGACTATACCGCCACCTACGCTCTAAAGGGCGGGGCCATTGTGGAAAAAGCGGCGGACGAGTTCGCGCTTAAGTATCCCGCCAGCGAGTTGCGGCCCTATCTTTATTCCAAAGCCATGCACGAATATCAGAATGAGGGTGATCGCGGCAAGATGCTGGCCATGGGAGAAAAAGTGTTGGACCTTGACCCCGAGGACCCCGTTGCCCTGGTGCTCACCGCCACGGTGCTTGCAGATACCCTCGCCGACGTTGACCTGGACCGCGACCAGAAAATCGCCGAGATCAAAAATAACGCCACCCGCGCTCTCGAGACCATGGACGCCACTTTTATCGCGCCGCCTGGGACTACCCACGCGCAAACAGTGGCCTATAAGACAAAGTTGCGCGGCCTGGCGCACGCCGCCCTGGGCATCATGGAACTGAAGACCGAAGATTATTTTGCCGCTGAAGAAGAGCTGCAAGCCGCGGCTGACTTGAACAAGACAGCGCCCGATCCTTATGTCTGGTACAACCTTGCGCTGGCTCAGGACAACCTGCAGAGATATTACAAGGCCCTGTCTTCGATTAACCAGGCCTTGCAGCATATTGCGGGGCATCCTGAGCTGGAGCAGTTGGCCCAGGCCGAACGGGAAAAGCTCCTCAAGCTCACGGCACCGCCGACGCCTGCGAAGCCGGCGAACAAGAAGCCGACTGACAAGCAGAAGCCCTAGCAGTAGCTGTTAAAGCAAGGCTCTCAAGTAGTTGTCTGACCTCCGCTCGCGACAGCATATCGGCGAAAATTGCGAATCCATGTTCGTCTATATGTTTGCGCCAATTCATTCCTTCAATTCTTTCCCTGACCTCATCTTCCACACCATCTGCCGCAGCATTCCCAGCCAGAGTTCGGCGTCGCTGGCGGGCAGGTTGAGATGGCGAATCAGGCGACGAACCTTTTCTTCAGTTGAAGCTCCAGGCTGCGGCTTCAGGTAGCCGCTGGCGCACAGCGCATCGAGCAGCATGGCGGTAATCCGCTCAAGCTGGCCCGCCGCGGCCGAATCGTTTTTCTGAAGCCGCTCTGTGGCTCGTAATTGTTTTGGCAATCCTTTTTTCCGGGCTCCACGCGCGAGTTCATAAAGGCAGACTGCCACGGCCTGCCCAAGATTCATGGAGCTGTGTTCGTCGTGTGTCGGTATGCGCACCAACCAGTGGCAGTAGCTGAGGTCGTGGTTTGAGAGACCGCGCTTTTCCGAGCCAAACAAAAGCGCGACGCGGCCCGAGGCGAGCTTGCGTATCAGGCGCGCGCCCTCTTCCAACCCTCGCAGCGGGTGTTGCAGCTCGCGATGACGGGCCGTGGTGGTTCCAACCACCAGCGCGCAGTCGGCCACAGCTTCGGCCAGGCTCGTGTATTCCGAGGCGCTCTTCAGCAGCGCCGAGGCGCCCACAGCCGAGCGCGCCTCGCGAAATGCCGCTTCGTACGGGTTCACCACCCGCAGATGGCGAAAACCAAAATTGCTCATGGCGCGCGCTGCCGCGCCAATGTTAAGCGGATTGCGCGTGGAGACTAGCACAACGCGCAGGCGGTCATGTTCACCGGGTACGGGCAAGAGTGCTTATTTTACGACATGGATTTCAACCTCGGAATTTAACCTGGCAAATCTACAGCGCTCGTCCCGCCGCTGCGCCCGAGGCCCAGGCCCACTGGAAGTTGAAGCCGCCCAGGTGGCCGGTGACATCCACCACTTCGCCGATGAAAAACAGGCCGGGAATTTTTTGGCTCTCCATTGTCTTGGCCGACAACTCATCGGTGTCTATTCCGCCCGCGGTCACCTCGGCCTTGGCATAGCCTTCCGTATCCGTGGGGGTAAGGCTCCATTGGTGTGCCTGTTGTTCAAGTTGTGCAATTGCCTGATTGTTCCACGCCGCGGGTGCGTGCAGATCGAGCCAGCGTGTCGCCAGCCGATGGGGCAGTGCCTGCTGAAAGGCCGCCCGCGCCACGCTGAGATTTCTCACCTTGGCTTCGCGAATCGCCGCCGTAACCTCGCGCTCCGGCGCGAGATCAATGCAGATGGGCTCGCCCGCGCTCCAGTATGAAGAAACCTGCAGGACCGCTGGTCCACTCAGTCCCTTGTGAGTGATTAACATCTTCTCCCGGAAGCTGCGATGGTTGCTAGCAGCTATCACCTCTGCCGATATCCCGGCAAGATCGCAATAACGGCTGCGGTCTTCCGCGTTCAGAACCAGCGGCACGAGTCCCGGCCTGGTGGGAACGATCTTCAACCCGAATTGGCGGGCCAGATCGTAACCGAACGAGGTGGCCCCGATTTTGGGAATCGAAAGCCCTCCGGTTGCGACCACCAGGGTTGCGGAGCGGAATTCGGCGGCTTCGGTCCGAACCACAAATTCACTCGTGCGTTGGACCTCGCGGATTCTGCTGTTGAGAAATATTTGTACTCCCGCCTGCCCGCACTCGGCTTCCAGCATGTTGGTAACATCGTGGGCTGTGCGGTCGCAGAAGAGCTGGCCAAGGGTCTTTTCATGATAAGGAATGCGGTGCTTTTCGATCAGTGCAATGAAATCCGATGGCGTATACCGCGCCAATGCCGATTTCGCGAAATGCGGATTGGCACAGATGAAATTTTCCGGCTGGCAATAGATATTCGTGAAATTGCAGCGGCCGCCGCCGGAGATAAGTATCTTCTTGCCAATGCGGTCGGCGTGCTCCAACACGGCAACGCGCCGCCCGCGCTTGCCGGCCTCGAGCGCGCACATGAGTCCGGCTGCGCCCGCGCCGGCTATTACAGCATCAAATTTGCGGATCAAAGCTGGTACCTGATTTTACGATCAAGTCTTCGACCACAGAGGCCGTAGCCAATAGCTTACAGTCGGAGCTCAAGTCTCCAAAATTCTAATATGCAGCAGACGCGGCGACTTTGATAGTTTCCATGCCTGCGGCCCATATACCAAATGCTATATCCTTAATAAATGCCGATTGCTGCCCGCCCATCTCGTGATCGCGAGCTGGTGCAAATCGTGGATTCCGCGCTGGCCGATGCTGTGCAGCGAAGCGGCGACTGGCTGGTTTGCCGTCCCGGATGCACCCAGTGTTGTGTGGGTCCATTCCCGATTAACCAGCTCGATGCCGTGCGGTTGCAACAGGGATTTGCCCATCTTGAACAACGCGCCCCCGAGCGCGCCGCCCGAATCCGCGAACGCGCCCGCCAATCTGTGGCGCGGCTCTCGGCGCAATTTCCCGGTGATCTGACGACAGGCATATTGCACGAAGACGAAGAGGCTGAGCGGAAGTTTTTTGAATTCGCCGATGGCGAGCCTTGCCCGGTGCTCGATCCCCAGACCGGGACCTGTGAGCTGTACGAATCTCGTCCCATGACCTGCCGTGTCTTCGGACCGCCGGTGCGCTCCGAAGGTGGTCTGGGTGTTTGCGAACTCTGCTTTCACGGAGCTACCAACCAGCAAATTGCCGCCTGCGAGATGCACCCCGATCCTAGCGGCCTGGAATCTACTCTGGTGAAAGAAGCGGAGACCGCGACGGGCATGCGCGGTGACACCATCGTGGCCTTCTGTTTAGCATCGTGAGTTGTTCTGCACCTTTCAACCCCAACCTGAAACGAAATCGCTCTCTTCTGCACTATCCAGGCAGGAGAATCAATTCAACATGGATGAAGGCACCCAATCGCGGAGGGAAGGGATTGCTCTGGGTTTAAGCCCGCAACCGCCTCAGACAGAATGGCCGCACAGACCGGAGGCGGAAGAGGCCATCCGGGCGCTGCGCGCGGAGATCATGGATGCATATGGATTGTGCCGGCCTCTCTCCGAGATGCAGGGTCGAGTTGAGCGGCACAATCGCTGATAGCGCCGATCATTTCTTTTCGAAGCCTGGGAAAATCTGATCTGCCGGAATGCGAGTTCCATTACGGGAAGGCCCCAAAATGGGCCCGTACATGGCAGGGAATACCGCAGCAGTTCCAAACAGTGACTTTGCGCCGGCGCTTACACACTAGCGCATGGAAGCAAAATCCGGATCGTCAAAAATGGGCGGCGCTCCCTTAATGAGCAGGTAATCCACGCGATCGGCGCACATGCGGCAGGTCGGAAAGATCTCGCCGGCAACAAACCGTTGCATCTCCTGGTCTGATCGCCCTGGATTCGGATGCGCCGTGTAGTGAACCACTCTGTAGAGTCCGGATGTCTTCACAGATTCGCCTGGGTGATAAATTGTATGAGGCATAAAACTCGCTTTCTGCCCCTGGCGTCCAAGTATTTAGCAGCTCCTCAATGTGACGTTGAAATCATGATTAACTCCAGTCGAGCACGCAAGCGCAAGCGTCAACTTACGCCGAAGCCGGCGGCCATAAGAAGCCGTCAGCAAATACGATTCGCAGCAACCCCAGGCCCGCGATGAGGGCCCCAGGCTGATTCCGCTTTCGCCGGCAAAGCAAGCCCATCCATCTCAAAGCTTCCTCGACCTGGCGGCTGCGAAAAACTCCGCGATTACCGGAAACATAAGTCCTGCCATCACGCTTGAATTGTCATTCCGATCCCGCAAAGCGGGAGCGGAATCGCTATTGTGTCAAGAATGTATGCAGGCTGCCCATAATTCAGAACTGGGCCAGGCTGGTTCCGGGGTGAAAATTATGCGACCCCGCCAGCAACGTGTGGATGGCAGTTTCAATCTAAGTCTGGTAACACTTCCTCTGGCCAATTCGACGATAGCGGCTAACCTATGAAAAAAGCACCCGACTACGAGCGCATCTCTCACGCTCTGCAGCGAGGGGAAGACTCGCTGACGGAAGAGGAGGCGTGGATCCAGCGCTATCTCGACCTTGCAGACATATCCTTGCAGGCCAAGCCGCCATTCCTGGTCAAGAATCTCCGGGAACCGAACCCCCGGTCAGATGATTTGTTAGAAACTGCGCGCAAGAATATTGAGCACGCCAGGAACCTGCGAAACAGTTTTTAGGGCTTCCCGGCGCCTGGTCGAATGCGCGCGGCCTTGGCTGTTGAAGTTTCTTGCGGCGGCTTGAGCTTTTACCGGGTTTTAGGTTATGCTTACGACCCACAATGGAGAGGGATATCCGCAATACATCCTCTGTTTATTTAGTCAAACGTAGTTTGGTTCGTCTACTTTTGTGAATCTTCAATTGCAGAGTTTTCGCCACCTTCCCCCCCCAATATCCCTCTCCAAATGGCCCTGCTGCAATCTGAGAATTAAATTGATTAGAGTTTTAGCCCCGGGCTCTTTGCGGGGTAGTACGCGACCATCCATGGCCTCTCTGAAATATCTCAGAACCTGCCGGCGTCAATCCACGATTGCACTTCGGCTTCGACGGAGAACGGTTTGGAAGTATCTGCTTTGAAGCGAGCCTCCAGGGTGTAGGCATTGCGTTCCAGTGGGATGCCTTCGTAGCCCCCTGCAGAGAGAAATCCCGTGACGTATCGCGAAGCAAAGGCGTGCACTCCCAGCTTCTGATACTGCACCACATGCACCAGCTCGTGAAACCGGGTCTGCTCGCTGATGGCGCCGTACGAAACGATGAGATCAACAAAGGTTACAGCCGCCATCTCTGCGAAGTCAGGCAGCACCTCCCGGCTGAACCCCATGCTCTTCAGCTCTCCGTAGAAAAGCGGATTGCTGATGCGGCGGTCCGGCATGAGTTCGACGAAACGGGCAGCCTCCAGGACCGATGCGGGGAAAAAAGAGCGCAGCGATTCAATTTGAACCGTTGTCATCGGCGCGCTCTCAAGCAGGTACTTCCATCGCTGCTGGGCAATAAAGTCAACGACAGCAGCGGTGATCGCTTCAATCTGAGCGGCGGAGAGCGTGGGCAGGTTCATCCGCGAGTAGATTACATCATGAAGTTATCGCGGGCAGTGGAAGTTGCAGGTGGTATCTGCAAAGCAAACGGCAACTTATTTCTTGCCCTTGGTTTCTTCTTTTAATTCTGCCGTCAATCCCATGAGAAAGCCGAGCACCGCGCCCCAAAGAGCGCCACTTAGGATTTCTCCAATATGCCATTTTGCATGAAAACCGGCCAGCACTCCACCCGGCACTGCGAGCCCAATTCCCCACGTATATTTTTTCATTGAACTATGTTCAGCCTACACCAGTTTCGCAGCTCCGGGCGCACTTTTGTCGACACAGCCAGGAATGAGTCACCATTCAATTCTCGAAGTTTACCGGCTCAACCCGACCCAGTTTGCCTGTAATTCCCAAATTGAAACTAGTATTAAGATTGCGTAAAAAGAAACGATTTCTCTCCAGCTTCCACTATAATTCCGGTATTCCACTGCGGCGATTTTCTCAGGAAGCCGCAACAGGCCCCAAAACCAAACCCACCAGCAAGGAGGCCGACATGACCCGACAGCTGTTCACAAGAATTGTAATGTGCGCATGCGCCATTGCAGCGTGCACTGGCAGCGCAGAAGCCACTGTCTCATTCAACATGGCGTCGTACTTATCCGGGCACTTCGACATGAGGGGAATTACAGTCGGAGACTTCAACGGCGACGGCGTTCCCGATCTGGTCGTAGTGAACTCAGAGACAAATGAGTTCCTATACTGGCAGGGTAACGGCGATGGCACGTTTGGGCCTTTCGTTACCACCAGCATGGCGGGTGCGACCAGCCTCTTGCCTGAAGCTATTGTCGCAGCCGATTTCAATGGCGACGGCAAGCTCGATATCGCGATCAGCCATCCATACCTTAGTCCAACGATGGCGTTCGGAGGCAACGTGATCACCGTACACCTGGGAGACGGCGCGGGCCACTTCGGCGATGGCATCATCATTACCACGGGAACAACGCCTACGAGCCTTGCCATCGGAGATTTCAACGGCGATGGCATCCCCGATCTGGCCGTGGGCGCATTGGGGGACCGAGCAGTCTGGATTCACCTGGGCAATGGAGACGGAACATTCAGGGATCCCACCCAATTTCCTGCGAATACCTTGAGTGGCGGTACGGCGATGGATATCGCTACGGCCGATGTCAATAACGACGGACATCTGGATGTGGTTGCTGAAGACAGCGGGCAGGTGATCACACTACTGGGCGATGGCGTTGGAGGATTTACTCCCTTACCCGCTGTCAACGTGCGAAGCGAATTCGCTCAGATCGCCCTCGGAGACATCAACGGCGATGGCAAGATTGACCTCGTGGCGGCATCTTCCGAATTCGACTCGACAGATATCGACGTTTTTCTCGGAGTCGGCGACGGCACCTTCGCCTTCCAGCAAGAGAAACATGTGAGCGGCCCGGGATCAGCGATTACGATGGCGGACTTTGATACTGACGGCACTTTGGATCTGGCTTTGGGGCGTAGCGTTCTTGTAACCCAGCAAGACTTCATCTCGGTATTCACCGGTGACGGAATGGGAAATTTTCCCGCAGAATTCGATTTTGGGTTTGTTGGGGATACCATTCCTTCGTACCGCATGGTGGCCGGAGACTTTAACCGTGACGGTCGCCCCGACCTGGCCATCACTGGGGGACCTCCGAGAGAATTCATCACTGTCCTGATCAACACTTCGCCTCGGGGCTGCGACGACAGCCTCGATCTCACCTACAACGGCGGCACTCTCAATCTGAGCTTCACGTTAAAGAGCGCTCAGCCGGCAATCTGGAGCACGTGGCTGGCGTTTCCGAATAACGTTATCAATTTGTGGTCGCTTCCGGTACCGCGCGTAGTGCCTGCGGTGAACTTCAATGTGCCGATACCCGGATTTCCCATGATAGGAAACGTCGGAGTTCTAACGACCTTAAGTAATTCCACTTTCGGCTTGGTTTGTGCCGATTTTCAGATCGTGGATACCGGCGGCGTAGGCGCCACGCCGCAGCAACTTAAAGACCAGATCATGAAGAATGGAATTATAGGTTCGCTGCCCTAGAAGCAAAAAGCCGCCGGCTCGCCGCGCTTTGCCGGTGCGAGTGTCTTTCAAAACGGAAATGTCCAAAGTTCTAGCAGGAGGCAAAATGACGCTACGGTTATTCAGAAACATCGTAATTTATGCTTGCGCCATCGTCGCATACACCGGCAGCGCAGCCGCTACGGTTTCATTCACAACTACAACGAGCTTTCTACCTTCTTCCGGCAATCTCGCTCCCGATCTGAGAGGAATCGTCGCCGCCGACTTCAACGGCGACGGCATTCATGATCTGGTCATGGTAGACCGGACGGCAAAGGTATTCATGTACTTTCAGGGCAGGGGTGATGGCACGTTTCTCGATCCTGTTTCCATGAGTACTGGGGTAACGAGTCTGCCTCCCGATGCCATTGTGGCAGCAGATTTCAACGGTGACGGTAAGTTGGATATCGCGGTGACTCTCTCAACAGAGGATTCGGGTATTCTGGCTCCCTTCGTGGGCGACCAGGTTGAGTTGTTCCTGGGAGATGGAGCCGGTCACTTCAGCGCCGGCCCGGTTATTACCGATACAGGAACAGGCGCCGACAGCCTCGCCAGTGGCGACTTCAATGGCGACGGCATCCCTGACCTGGCGGTAGGCGCATCGGGAGACCAGGCGGTGTGGATATATCGGGGAAACGGAGACGGGACATTCAATCCCCCAAGCCGATTTCCCATTGCTACTCTGGGCAGAACTACTCTGGAAGTGGCCGCAGCAGATATAAATCACGATGGTCACATAGATATTGTTGCCGTGGGCTCCGGGACAATGACCACGCTCCTGGGCGATGGAATGGGAGGATTTACCATTACCGCGCCGATGGCCACGACGGGGGCCGGATTCCCCCAAATAGCGCTCGCAGATGTCAATGAAGATGGCAACCTGGATGCCGTGGTCGTGTCCCGCTCAACAGGAGATTCCATCTTTGTTGACATATTTTTCGGAACAGGAGCAGGGAGTTTCTCACTCGCGCGCACACTGCCATTGACGGGCAAATTTCCAGGGGCTGTCGCACTCGCGCTCGCAGATTTCGACAGCGACAGGCACGTTGATATCGCTGTGGGCCGGGATGGAATCATCTCGATATTGACCGGTGACGGAGCAGGGAACTTTCCGGCTCAATATGACTTCGCCGGAAACAATGAGAACCTGCAGGCCCGACGCATGGTGGCGGCGGACTTCAATCGCGATGGCCGCCCCGACCTGATAGCCACTTCCGGCCCTGAAATCTCATTGCTGATAAACACGTCTCCCCCAAGTTGTACTGACACCGTTGACCTCACCTACAGCGCCGGCACACTCAACCTGGGCTTTACCTTGATGAGCCCTCAGCCGGCCATCTGGAGTACGTGGCTCGCTTCTCAGAATAGCGTGGTCAATCTGTGGCTGGCGCCCATTCCAGCGGTGACGCCGGCAGTTTCCTTGAATGTACCCATACCGGGATTTCCCATGATAGGAAATGTTGGTGTTCTGACGGTCTTGAACAACCAGGATTCCGGCATGGTCTGTTTCGATTGGAAGACAGTAGATACCTGCGGCGTGGGCGCCACGCCGCAGGAGCTAAGAAATCAGATCATCAAGAATGGGATTATGGATTCTCTGCCTTAGGCTTGGCATTTACGTCCAGAAATCAGCCTGCCTGACGCAGCGATGAGACTGAATGTGAAGAGGTAAGAGGTTCGCGGTTTGTTGGGCCTTGCATGTAGCCATCTTCTTCGCCGGGAATATTCGGCTCGAACAGAACCATGATGAGCCGATAGGCAGTAATAGGAATCACGCTTACGGCGCAGCCCACCGCACCAACTACGAACATTGCTTCCAGCACGCGAATAAGATAGATGACAATGGTCTGCAAAGCGTGCGGAATATATCGCGGAAGCAAAGCGGAAAAAACTATCTCTTGGTATAGTACGACCGCTCGGGCGTGGGACCTATACCAAGGTATAGGCGACACCATGATTCCTCTACAAATTACGGCGTCCCTGATGCAATGAGCGCCTTTACCTTCGCCAGCAATTGGGCTTCGCTGGTTCCATAGATAAACTCCGTTCTGGGATCGGGGAGCGGTGTCGGAAGAGCATCTTTGTTCTGGTTTGTCTCTGTGATTGCCGGCACGGTCTTGGTGTTATCGAGTGGAGTTACCTGCGCCCCTTCCAGGCGGTATCCGGTGATAAGAAAGAAATCTTTTTCGTCCGGCCGGTATTGCAGAAAGAAAAGATATCGCTTCCCCACCCAGGGCAAGCTCTGATTGGCCACGCCCCGGCTGAGGGTTACTCCGGAGGCAAATCGTATTTCCCCGCCCTGCCGTTCAACATCAATACTGTTGCCCGTGTGCAGCGGGAAATCTTTCGGCGCTTTCAGGTTTTGTTCCACCAACACTTTGAATTCCGAATAAATAACGGTGCGGTCGCTGGAAAGATATGCATGCTGCGCCACGATCGAGCCCACGATGATGGCATCGCTGTTGTTCGCCGGCAACCCCGGGAGCGCGGTCTGATCGCTGGAAGCCGTTTCCACGACCAAGTAGCTATCGTCATCCAGTGGCGGCGTGCCGGGCGGGGAGTTATAGCGGTCGCTTCTTTTCTTGCGCAGCGCATCGGTGGTATTGGCACTGGCATCGTCATGTGAGGTCACGCTCGCCGCAGACGTTTGCGGGTTCTTCGGCAAAGTTGGCGCATTACTTTGAGCATGGGCGGGGTGAAACGCGGTCATCCCTGGAACAAAGCATAAGGCAAGAACGTTGCGTATGTATGGCTTGATTCTCACCGCTTTTCTCCTCCTCGCATTTTCTGGACGATACCTGATCGTAGGTCGCGTCCTTCAGATCGCGCAGTTTACAATAGTACATCGGGACAACATGGTAGACGCCATCTTATGGGACAACGACGGCGTACTCGTCGACACTGAAGGACTCTTCTTCCAGAGCACCCGCGAAACGCTCGCCAAGGCCGGCGTGGAGCTGACGCTGGAGCAATTTTTGGACCTCTCCATGCGCCAGGGGCGCAGCACCTTCGACCTGGTTGCCAAATGCGGATGGAACGCTGACCGCATCGCCGCCCTCAAGCGAGAGCGGGATGTCGCCTACGCCGATGTCCTGCGGAACCATACCCGCATTATGGCAGGAGTTCCCGAAGCGCTGGGCGCATTGCAGGGCCGGGCGCGCATGGCGGTTGTAACCAGCTCGCAGCGCGAACACTTTGACGTAATGCACGCAGCCACCCGCCTGACCGGGTTCTTTGAATTTGTCCTGGCGCGGGAAGATTTTAACCGCACCAAACCTCATCCTGAGCCCTATCTGCTCGCATTGCGCCGGTTGGGCCTGGTGCCCGAGCGCTGCATAGCCATCGAAGATTCCGAGCGGGGCTTGGCTGCTGCCACGGCTGCCGGCCTACGCTGCCTGGTGATTCCCAACGAGATCACTCGCGGCTGCAATTTCAAGGGGGCCACCGCTGTGCTGCAGAGCGCCGCCCAGGTGCCCGCAACTGTAGAAACTTTATAACCCCGCATCGCTTTCAATTGCAGTTACTTAGCTCCGCTTTCCAAATCATCAAAAAGGCAGTATATCTGCTGGTTATTGACCTCATCGATAACAAATTTCAATTCAGGAATTGTTTCATTTCAGGAATTCTTGAAAAATCTGCGAGGAATTACATTAGTAACTTGGCAAGTTATCGTTATAAAGTGATACTCAATATTCAGGTGTAGCAATATTTTTCACCTCCTCAAGCCTCCCTGGGGATAGGTGTGAATATTCCACCTTACCCGACTTCTCTGGAGGCGTTCAGGCCATGACCAGTAAGATCCTTGTGGCGGATGACGACGAGGCAAATCGCGAACTCTTAAAAGAAATGTTGCGGATGGAAGGGCTGGAAGTTATCACAGCCCCTGATGGAAGACGCGCGCTTGAAGAAGTTGTGCGCTCCAGGCCCGATCTTGTTCTCTCTGACGTGGCCATGCCCTACATCGACGGCTTTGAGGTGTGTCGCCAGATCAAGAAAGACCCGGAGAGGCGGTTGACTCCCGTAGTCCTGATCACCGGGCTGTCAGCGGTCGAGGACCGGGTACGCGGAATCAAGGCCGGCGCCGATGACTTTCTGAGCAAACCATTTGAGCGTATTGAACTCCTTGCCAGGGTGCACTCGCTCCTCAACCTGAAGGCTTACACCGATGAGCTGGAGCGGGCCGAGTCGGTGGTCTTCACTCTGGCGCGCAGCATCGAAGCCAAAGATCCGTATACCCATGGACACTGCGAGCGCCTGGCGGAGTGTTCCGCCCGCCTGGGCGAGCGCATTGGGCTCGATGAGGAACACATCATAGCGTTGCGCCGGGCCGGCGTGGTGCACGATATTGGCAAGGTAGCGATTCCCGATAACATCCTGCTCAAGCCTGCCAAGCTGACCGAACACGAATGGCAGCTCATGCGTGAGCATCCGATTACCGGGGAAAAAATATGCAGTCCTCTAAAATCATTCCGGTTGGTATTACCTATCATTCGCCACCATCATGAAAAGCTGAATGGAACGGGCTATCCCGACGGGCTGAAAGGCGACACAATCCCGATGACCGCCCGCGTCCTCCAGATTGTTGACGTTTACGATGCCCTGACCACTGAGCGTCCTTATAAAAAAGCTTTGTCTCCCGCAGAAGCGTTCACCACAATGGAAGATGAAGTGAAGCGGGGCTGGTGGGACCGCGATTTGTTCCAGCAATTTCAGAGTGAGATCAGGCTTCCCAGTCGGGAAGCAAGTGTAACCCGGAATGCGAGTGCGAGTGCATGTGCATGATGGGTCATCATGACTTCAACCCCCAGCACACTAGCCAAGGATAAAACTCCAGCCGAACCCATCGAACGAAGAGCCGCCCTGGGCCTGAGCGTGGCGGGCGCAGTAGTTCTTCTGCTCGCTTTCTTTTCCTACCGCAACGTACGCGCTTTTATTGAAGCCGGCCAGTGGGTGGCGCACACGCACGAGGTCCTGACCGAACTGGAAGACGTGATCGCCAACATCGTGGACGCCGAGGCCAGCCGCGGCCGTTACGTCATTACCGGCGATGATTCCTACGCCAACGCCTATCAGACCAGCCGTGCGCAAACCAGCCAGAAACTGCAACGCGTCAAGCAGTTGACCTCCGATAATTCCCTCCAGCAAAAACGGCTTGTATCGTTGGAAATTGCGGTCAACGAGGGCCTGGATATCCTCGATCGAAGCGTTGCCCTGAGAAAACAGACCAGTACTGCGGTCGCACAACAGATAGATCTGGCCACCGAGGGACAGGCGGACATGCGCAAAATTCGGCAGATGATCGCCGAAATGCAAGGTGAGGAGCGCTCCTTGCTGGAAAAACGGCAGACGGCGTTGGTCGCCAGCCAGCGGGAAACTACGGCAACCTTTGCCGCTATCGTGGTCGTGGTTTTCTTGCTCTTGCTGTTGGTCTACTACACACTGCATCGTGACATAAGGGGTCGAATCCGCGCCCAGGCGGCGCTGCGGGAAAGCGAAGAGCGCTTTCGGCAGATGGCGGAAAATATTCCTGACATCTTCTGGATTCGCGACATCGAAACCGGAATCTTCATCTATGTCAGCCCGGCATACGAGAAGATCACAGGACATAGCTGCGAGAGGCTCTACAAAGAACAGCAGTCATGGGCAGAGTTTATTCATCCTGAGGATCGTGAGCGCATGCTCCAGATCACTGAGACCCAGAAGACCCATTTCCGCCAGGACTATCGCATCATTCGCCCCAATGGCGAAATTCGCTGGTTTGCGGCCCGGGCCTTTCCTGTCTGCGATGAGCATGGGAATGTCTACCGCGAGGTAGGATTGGCCCGCGACATCACCGAACGTATGCAAACGCAAGCGGAATTGCGCGAAAGCGAAGAACGCTACCGCAAACTGTTCGACTTTGCTCCCTATCCCATTTGGATCTACGACCGCGAGACTCTCCGCTTTATAGCGGTGAATAATGCCGCGGTTGTCAACTATGGATATTCGCGGCAGGAATTCCTCGCCATGACCATCAAAGACATCCGCCCGCAAGAGGATGTTCCAGCGCTGCTTGAGAGAGTTGCTTCTCTTTCCAACGGAGACCACGCGTTTGGCGCCTGGCGGCATTGGAAAAAAGACGGAAGCATCATCGACGTGGAGGTCACGTCCTATTCAATCAACTTTGCCGGCCGGCCCGCGGATTATGTGATGGCAGTTGATATTACAGAACGCAAACGGGCTGAGGAAGAAAGACAGCGCCACCTGGCACAGATTGAACAGCAGAACCGCGAACTGGAGCTGCGCCGCCTGGAAGCTGAGCGCGCCACGCGGTTAAAAAGCTCATTTCTTGCCAGCATGAGCCATGAATTACGCACTCCATTGAGCGCTATCATCGGCTTCTCTGAGTTGCTGGAAGAAAAGACGGCCGGCGATCTCAATGACAAACAGCAGCGCTATGTCGAGCACGTGTGCAAGGCGGCCAAGCATCTTTTAGACCTGATCAATGACATTCTCGATCTTTCCAAGATCGAAGCCGGCCAGCTTGAGTTGCAATCGGAAGACTTCGTGTTGGCCGAGGCCATGCCTGAGGTCCTTTCCACGATTACTCCTCTCGCCATAAGGAAACAAATTGATGTGGAAAGCGCCGTAGGTGATGAGTTTGTTCTGTATGCCGACCGCATACGCTTCAAGCAGGTTTTTTATAACCTGGCCAGCAATGCCGTAAAGTTCACTCCACCCAGGGGCAAGATACGCATCGCGGCGGCACAGGAGGCGGATTTCATACGTATTTCTGTCGCCGATACCGGGGTGGGGATTTCGCCGGAACATCAAAAGCTGATCTTTGATGAGTTCCGCCAGGTCGATGTGACCACCAAAGGAGTCAAGGAAGGCACCGGCCTGGGCCTGGCGATCACTCGCCGAATCGTCGAGCGGCACGGAGGCAAAATCTGGGTAGAGAGCGCGCCCGGCAAGGGTAGCTGCTTCAGCTTCACCCTGCCATCTGGAAAATTTGCCTCAGTGGCGAAGCAAAGGATTGCCGCTTCTTCCCGTTCTGGGCGTGAAAAATCCATGGTTCTGGTGATTGATGACGAACCGGCGGCGCGCGAGTTGCTGGTCAATTTTCTCGAGCCCGAGGGCTACCAGATTGTGACCGCGAATTCAGGCCAGGCCGGAATCACGGCGGCCAAGCAGTTGCGCCCCGACGCCATCACTCTCGATATGCTCATGCCCGGCAAGAATGGCTGGGAGACGCTCTCCCAGCTCAAGCAGGATCCGGAAACAGCCGACATTCCTATCATTATTGTCTCCGTCGTGGATGAGAAAAAGGCGGGGTTTGCCCTGGGCGCTGCCGAATACCTGGTAAAACCAATCGCCAAAGAGGTCCTGGTTTCGAAGATCGAAAAACACATAGGGCCGCCCGCGCCCGCAGGGACGAAAATTCTAGTGGTAGAGGATGAAGCCGCAACCCTGGGCGTCCTGGAGCAGATGCTGCGTTCCGTCGGATACGATCCTGTACTGGCAACCAACGGCAAACAGGCGGTGGAAAAACTTTCCCAGTCTCCTGTGCGGGCCGTTCTCCTGGATTTGATCATGCCGGAGATGAACGGCTTTGAAGTCATACAAAGGGTAAAAGAAAATGCCGCCTGGGCGGCAATTCCCATCTTTGTGCTGACCGCCAAAGATTTGAACTATCAGGAAATCGAGCTGCTGACCGAGCAGACCCATGCCTTTTTTAGAAAAGGTGTCCCCTGGAAAGAAAGCCTGCTGGCGGAAGTCCGCAAGGCTGTGACTGCGGGCAACAAGACACCTTCGGGTGCGGCATGAAACGCATTCTGGTTGTGGAAGATGATGCTGCTCTGCGCGAGATGATTCACGACACTCTCGAGGTGCTTGGATATGAAGTGGACCTCGCCGAAAATGGAGAGCAGGTTTTGCCGCGGCTTGCCGGGAACCTTCCCGATCTGGTCCTGCTCGATATCCAGATCCCGGTTTTCGACGGCTTCTCGGTACTGAAGCGGATTCGCCAGACCCCGCAACTCGCAGCTCTCAAAGTTGTGGCGCTGTCGGCGTTCGCCATGCGCGGTGACGACCAGAAAGCGCTGGCCGCTGGTTTCGATGCTTACCTGACCAAGCCTATTGCCATCGCCGATCTCCGCAAAAAAGTTCAACAGATGCTGAACGATTCGTAAGCCGCAGCCGAAAATCTGGAGAGATTCTTCAGCCTACGACAAGTAACTGGTAATAAACTCCCGGATAAATTGTTTATCCTTGGGGGCGATATTTGTAAACTGGATTCCCGTGCGCCCGCTCTTCTCATCCACCCAGACGACCGTGCCCGGCAGGCTGCTGGTTGAAGTTTGCGCAGGCAGGCGCAATACCAGCAACAACGTCGTTCCCGGAGCGCCCAGGTCGCCGGCTTCAATCAGCATGCCTCCCTCGCTGATGTTGACGGTTGTGCCCTTCACAACTTTGGCCCCAATCTCGCACCTGGCGTCGGTCTCAAATGGGATCCGAATGTAGCGCCGCTGGTTGTCAAACATGATGCCGCGGGCAATTTTGAACAGCTTCGCCAGTTTGGCCCGGTCAATGGGCTTTTGCAGAAAGAAGGTGCCTCCCACGGCAAAGGCCTGCGCCATGACCTTGGGATCGTCGTTTCCAGTAACAACAATGATCGGCGTGGAACGGTTGGAGGGAGACTGCCGGATTTTGCCGGCCAGTTGAAGACCGTTGAGTTTGGGCATTTGCAGATCAAGGAAAATGCCGTCGAATCTCTCACGGTCCACCAGCCCCGCAGCCTCCTGGCTATCGTTCAAAGTGCGGACTTCGGCCTCAAAACTCGCCAGCACCTGGGCCATCAACTCAAGCATTAACGGATCGTCTTCCACAACAAGTATCTTCAGCGGCATATGGGCGTTCCTGATTGTAGCGCCTAAAGCGAAGCCAGCAAAGGATTACAGTCTTCCGCCGGTGGCTCAATTTGGAATTATTAGAGCTTGTTTCAAAAATAGGGTTATGTCAGGGCTCGAATTTTATCCGAGCCGCAACCCTCCCTGCAAATGCCTGGCTTCAGCCCTGAGGCCGTCCTTCCATCAGTCCACGAAGCTATTTTTGAAACACGCCGTAGAAACAAGACTTCACAGTCTTGCTTCTTCCATAGCGCATCTCTTTTAATATTATCCTGACTTCAACGCTTGCGGCGGCGGCACAATCGTCGCCGTTTTATGTAACGCTTCCCATTTTCTCTGCACCATTTCCTATATAGACCCGCGCCGCGGGAACAACATCAGGCTGATTGCGGGCCAGCACGAATGGCGCTGCGCTTCGGCAGCTAAAATACAAGGGAGACCAGATGTCAGACAAGAGCGGGAAAAATAACCGCGGAGAAAACGCGAGAGTTACAAATCCAGAAAAGCTTGCACCTGGAGAATATTTTGTGCGCCTGGGTCTGGCCAATCCGTACGCAAAGCGCAAGCACGATGCCGCCAGCGAAAACCTTGCGCCTGAAACAGGCCCCGCTTTCTCCTGCAGAAGCAAACCGCGCCTGGCAAGATTGGCCCGGCTGCTGCCGTTTCTGTAGGCGAGGCGGCGCCGGTCAGTCTCAGTCATAACCTCAATTAGGACCCTCCCCAGGCGACCGCAGACAAGTTATTGCAAAAAAAAGCCCCGCACGGATGCGGGGCTTAAGTTCAGGGTGTTTTTGCGCTTATTGCCGGAAGGGCTTGAAGCGCACTTTGATGGTATCGCTTGCCGTATTGTTTGCGGGATTCGAGTCGTTGGTGTTGCTGGACTCAGCAGCAATTCCCGTCAGGGTGCGTACATCACTGAAAAGCGGCCGCATATCGACGGTGAATACTGCATTTGCACCTGCGGCAAGCACCGGGATGTCGCACTGGATTGCATTGCCATTAGGAGTGCAGCTATCTCCGCCCGGTGCAGTTACGTTGTCGAGTTCAATCGGACCGGCAACGGTGCTCAGGTTAAGCGCGACATGGGCCGGATTGGTGGCATCGTGATTGGTCACCGTTATTGTGAATCTTATCTTGCCCCCAATCGCGATGACCGGGTTATTAGGCGAGTGCGTGACTACAACCCCGATATCAGCCGTCAAGGTCGCGGTGCCGTTTACCACTTGCGTTACAACGTTTGAGGTGCTGCCGGTAAAGTTCGAACTTCCGCCATATACGGCTGTGATCGAGTGGCTGCCGATAGCGAGAGCATTGGTGGTGAAAGTTGCGGTTCCGGCCGAAAGCACGTTGGTTCCCAGGGTTGTGCTTCCATCTTTGAAGGTTACTGTGCCCGTGGGCGTGCCCGCTCCAGGTGGAACCGCTGTCACGGTAGCGGTGAATGTAACTGACTGGCTGAAGTTCGAAGGGTTGACGCTTGAAACCAATGCAGTCGTGGCGCCGGCCTGGTTGACTGTTTGAGTTGGCAGAGATCCGGTGCTGGCTGAAAACCCACTGTTGGGGAGGTAAACCGCGCTAATGTTATGCGTGCCTGCACCCAGTGTCGCCGTCGTGAGCGCGGCGGTACCGCTGCTCAAAGTGACCGGTGCGCCCAAGTTGTTCGTTCCATCCTGGAATTGCACGCTCCCGGTGGGCGTTCCCGCGCCGCCCACCTGGCTCACATTTGCCGTAAAGGTGACAGACTGGCCAAAGATCGAAGGATTCAGTGAAGATAACACCGCTGTCGCCGTGGGAAGCGGTGCCGTCGCGATTTCCCAGAGTCCGCGGCCGTGGGTGGCGACGCGCAGCACGCGGTTCGGACTTTGGATGGCAATATCGAAGCACGCAACCCGTGGAAGGCCCGTGCCATAAGGGTTCCAGCTTGCGCCGCCATTGCTGGAGTAATACACGCCAATATCGGTGGCCGCATATAAGGCACTGGAGCTGAGAGGATCAACCACGATGGAATTGACCGGAACGTCGGGGATGCCGCTTCCCGATGCCGTCCACGTGGGAGGGGCGCCGTTGAGGTTGGTGGTCTTCCACACATGCTGGCCGGCTGTCAGGCCATAGTTATCCAGGGTTACATAAGCCGTATTCTTGTTGTTGGGGTCAATCATTGCGCGCGCAACATACGCTCTTGGAATGGAACCCGTGATCTCGGTCAACGTTGATGAGCCGGTGGTGGTGGCAAACACCTGGCCGTCTGCAAGACCTGCGATACGGTAATTGTCATCCTGTGGCGAGATGGCGATGCTGCTGATGGGAACCCCGTTCACAATCGGCGCCTGGCTGACCACGGTATTGTTATTTCCTGAATCGATCGAGCGATACAGGCGATCGGTGCCGAAGTAAACGGTATTCGGGGTTCCTGGACCTCGCGCCAGCGGCGCATAGAACAAAACTGTATCAGAGCACGTAATCCCATTCGCAGGGGCGCCGCTGCAGCCGGAAAACCCCCAATTGCCCTCCGTGGCATTGGCCACGCCCGTCACCATCGCGTAGCCGAGGAGTGGCTGTAACGCATTCGATGAGTTTAAGTTGAAGTAAGTGTGGTACATAGTGACATTGGTCGTATCGGGAGCATTCTGGTCAATCAGCGAATAGCCGCCGTCGCCGAAATCGGCGCGGAACCAGCTTGCATCCGGCTTCCTGAATTCTGTGCCGTTGTCCTGGGTGCCGCCAATCATGAATTCGCGGTCCGAGGGATGCAGCGCCAGGCTTTGAAATTGCGTGGCCTTGAACCCGGCCGTGTTACGGCTGGTCCAGGTGTTGCCCCCGTCGGCCGAGCGCCATATGCCTCCATCGTTGCCTTCGTACATGACCGTAAAATCAGAGGGAGCATAGACAATCGCATGGGTGTCGGCGTGCAACGTGGCATTGGGCGTGGTGAATGAACTGCCGTTATTGATAGTTTTCTTCAGGCTTGAAACTCCTGGATTCGCGCTTCCCGCCGCGCCCCCCAGGAAGAATGTGTTCGCATCATCCGGTTTAATGGTGACTGGCGCATCGTAAAAGCACTGTCCGCCGCAATATCCGCTAGCGGCGGGAATGGGTGTGCTCCAGCTAACGCCGCCGTCAGTGGATTCTCGCACCGTGCCATTGGACTCGTCTGTTCCCAACAATGCAGTCACAACCGAACCCACTTTGTTGATGTCTAATTTTCCATTGATGATTGTGCCGGAAATGGAGAGTCTGTTGGTAAAAGTTACCGTCGTGGGGTCTGACGCCATAGCGTTGGTTGTGCGGTATACGCCGCCATCGCCCTTGCCGGTCGTGTCAATTACATAGGCCAGCATGTTGTTAGTATTACCCGGCTCAAAAACGATATCGCTGATGAGAGTATTGCCGTTGGGGCCAGGGCCCGTTACTCCTCCCAAACGTGCAAATGTGACGGTGTTGGCCGCAGCCAAGGCATTCATAGAACGATAGATGCCACGCGAAGGCAGTGGAACATGAACGGTACTAGCTAAGCCGCTAAATCCACTGGCAGAGGCCACAAAAATGTTGTTGGCGTTGGCCGGGTCTACAAGAATCTTGCTGATCGAACGTCCGGTAAGGATGTCGTTGCTTGAGCCATCCAGGTTCAGAGGCCCAGTTACCACGGGTGACGTATCGGCGTTATCAATCCTGTAAACGCCAACCCCGAAAAAGCTGTCCAGTGCCAGGTTGGCCTCGCCGGTTCCCACAAAAACCGTCGAAGGCTGCGACGGGGCGATAGCAATGGCGCCGATGGAAAGAGACAGTGCGCCGTCCAGCAAAGGTGTCCAGGTTGCGCCGCCATCCAGGGAACGAAACACTCCGCCCCCGGCTGCGCCCACATAAATAATGTTGGGATTCGTAGGATGCACCGCAATCGCCGAGACCCGTCCGCTGACCGCGACCTCGGTAGGCGAGGTCTGCCCGTTAGGAATGGGAGAAGGGCCAAGCTCGATCCATGTTGTAGCACTCGGCGGCGCAAACGGAGCAATGCCTCCACCCGCCCCCGGCACAGCTGCCGATTCGCCTCGTATCCCATAGATCTGCCGCTCCTGCCGCTCCATGTTTCGGATCGCATTCATGCGTAGCTTGGGATCGGGAGGGTTCTTCAGATCAATTCCGCGGATGCGGGCAATATATGCCTCTCGCAACCTGAGATAGGTCCCCCGATCGATCTTCCCGCCAAGCGTCGCAGGCATATCGGGATCGTCACTTTCATCTTCCTGCACCGTCGTTTGCGTACTAGCCGGCGTCGCAGATGCCTTCTCACCGGCTCGCTGCCGGTTTGCCTGCGAGCCCTTCGACGCGCTCTTGTTACCCGAGCCCGAGACCGAAGAAGCGCTTTGCGGCACGGCAGGCAATGCAAAAAGAAAAAGGCTAAGGATGAGAAAACGAATGAGTTGGGAAAAGCGTATTTTGCGCGAATACCGCGCAACTGGGAAACCGTACATGCAGTCCTCCGGACGCCCGATATTCGACCTGCTTTGTGTCGTGAGCGTGAGTGGTTTAAGGGAGTTGGTATTCACATTGAAATTCAGAGTGGCGGGAAAGTCAAGATTACCGAAGGAACAACAATTGGGCAGTTTGACAAGCAGGTTTTTCTAGCCGGGTTAGGCGTCCGTGGTCGCGTATTGAATCAGCCGTGCACACTTCTCTTGTTGTGTAGGTTCGGCGTCGAGACCTCCTACCCATCCTTCAAGGAAGTCACGCGCAATGAACACTTCCAGGAAATATTTCAGCCCAAGGGTTTGAGCTTCGGTTGGCAGACCTCCGGTATCCGGCTCGGGCGCGATTATCGCTTGAGACTCCGCTGTCCAAGGCTCGGCGGCATATATCGTGCTACCTTCTTCAAAAGAGCCTAAATCGCGGATTGCTTCAAGTAGAGTCATTTTTTCCCCAGATAGCATAGCCACCTAGACCATCGGGATGCAATATGTCCCAGAGAGTGCTTCCGGACGTGTACTGCGCGCACGGCAACCAGTTGTAACACTCCCGGGGTTTCCGCATGATGCCAAGTCCAACCAGCAGGCGAATTGCGAGGAGCAAGTCAGGGGAGCTTGAAGACTGCGCTTGGGCCAATGAACAAACAAGAACAAATACGAGGCGCTATTTTAGTATCTTCATGTGAATCCTGTAAGCCAATCAGAGTATCTTGACATCAAAAACAGAAAAATCTTCTTGTTCCCAAAAAAATGCGGAAACTCTTGCCCATACACAACTGTATGACAGAAAACTGAAAAAACTTTCATGTGATATCAACTCTTGAAAGTTGAGGCCATGATCCTAAAGATTGGTCCAAGGCTGCACCTGGAACGCCCTGGCGGCTATTTTTTGCAAAACTGAGCGCTGTCCAGTGCGAACCAAGAGCGAGGGCGCAGTGGCTTTACCGCGAAAGCTCTTGGAGATGTAAGGCTGGGCTCTTGGTTAAGCGCTGTCCCGCGTCGACCCAAAAGCGAGGATGGATAACAACCAAACCGTCCTCGCCTGCGGAAAACTTGCCATGACACTACTTCCGCCCTCCGGTTTTCGCCTTCTATGTATGGGGAGGGGCAGGCCAAAGTCACTACTTTTTCACTCGATCTGTGTTTCAATGGGGGAGGAGAGCTATCTCTTGTGTAAATTATCTGTCATCTTTTTTCTGGTCTTCTTATGTATAGGGTTCTCGGCCAAAGCTAATCCTGGCCCGCAGACGCCGGCGAACGGGGCCACGAGCGCCGCCTCCTCTCCGGAGCAGGGGCAGCCCGCCAATCAAAGTCAGAATAAAGACCAGGGCCAAAATCAGAGTAAAGACCAAAGCGCTCCCGCGGGGCAAGCGCCGGCTGGCTCCTCTCCGACGCCAGCAACGCCATCTCAAACTCCGGCTCCGGCATCGCCGCCGGCCCCCGGGGCGCAAGGGGCAGATGTGAAATCCGTGTTGCCTACCACCACCTACCAGTCGGGCACCGTTGTTGAGGTGCATACCCGCCTGGTGATGATTGATGTCATCGCCACCGACGATCACGGCCACGCCGTCACCGACCTGCAGGCCAAAGATTTCAACCTGTTCGAAGATGGCAAGCCGCAGAAGGTTCGCGCCTTTGGATTTCAGCATCCCACGCCGCCCGATCCTGCGCTGAAGTTGCCGGTCCTGCCGCCCAACGTCTTTACCAATCTTCCCCTGTTTCCGCCCAGCAGCGCCATGAATGTGATCCTGCTCGATGTGCTGAATACTTCGCTCACCGATCAGGCCTATGCCCGCCAGAAGCTGCTGCACTATCTCGACAACATGCCTGCCAACGAACCCACAGCGGTTTACATTATGGGAAACGAGCTGCGCATGGTGCACGATTTCACCACCGACCACGCCGCGCTCAAAGAGGCCGTCGAGAAAACCAGTCTTGAATCAACCCTGCTGGCTGAAAGTCCGGAAGATGACCTGCCATCTTCGGCAAGTTTGGCGGGGGGAGGGGCCCCCGGAGCAGGCAACGCGCAACGTGAAGTGGAGCAGACCCCCAGAAGAATGCGGATCGATAAAAGCCTGTTGGCCCTGCAGGCGGTTGCCCATGCGCTCGCCGGTTTTGAAGGAAGAAAAAATCTTATCTGGATTTCTGCGGCCTTTCCGCTGACCATCAACCCCAACATCTCGCTGGAAGACGATGCCGAAGTGAACTTTGACGAGTTTGAAAATCACGGACAGAAGGTGGCCAAGACGGCACAGATCCTGACCGATTCGCAGGTGGCAATTTATCCGATCGATCCGCGCGGCCTCGCTACCTTCAGCACTTTCAGCGCCGCCAACCGCGGCCCCAGCGGCCGGAATCCCGCTGCATTTGGAAATTCTCTGCGGCGCGATTCGAACCGGCTTTCCGCCGCGCATGACACCATGAACCTGCTGGCTGAAAACACCGGCGGCAAGGCCTACTACAATCGCAACGATATCGATAAGGCCATCTACGATGGCGTCACCGACGGCTCAACGTACTACCTGCTGGGTTATTATCCCGACAATAAAACCTGGGATGGCAAGTTCCGGAAGATACAGATCAAGGTAGAGCGCGGAGGCGTGAAGCTGTGCTATCGCCTGGGATACTATGCCGCCGACCCGCAACCGGCTGAGATCAAGCCCAACCTCAAGCAGCGTGACCGCGACCTCGGTGAGGCTTTGCGTCTGGGCGCCCCGATTTCGACTTCGCTGTTCTTTGAAGTTGCCGTAATGCCGTCCTCGCCCAAGGACCAGAACAAGGTCACAATCAGCTACGCCGTCTCTCCTCATTCCCTGCAGATCAAACGTGGCGACGATGGGCTGGAGCACGCCGACCTGGAGTGTGTGGTGCAGGTCTACAACGAAAAAGGCAAGCCAGTGAACTCTGCGCTTTCGACCGCGCAGGCCGCCATGAAGCCTGAAACTTACCAGAAGGTCCTGAAGTCGGGCTTCCCCTGCCAGAACCAGCTCGAACTGCAGCCTGGAAGCTACCAGCTTCGCTTTGCGGTTCGCGACGCCCACACCGGGCTTATCGGAACATCCGACGGCAAGGTCACCGTGTCCGCCGTCGCCGCTGAAGCCAAACCAGCGGAAACCTGGAAGACTCCGTAACTTCCCGGTTCCGGCCGCAATGCACGGATGCTCAAGATTACTTACAGCGCTTTTGTCTTCCCGATATATATTTAGAGGTCAACCGCCAACAGGAATGGCGCGCAGACTGAAAGGGCGGATGGAAGAGCTTGACACGAAATAGTCGGAACGGGACCCCGGCTTATCAGCGAATCCAGGGAGCAATTCGGGAACGCATCGAAGCCGGCAAACTTAAGCCGGGCGATGCCGTGGAGTCGGAACGAGAGTTGGCGAAGATCCACCGCGTAAGCCTTATGACCGCGCGCCATGCGCTGAACGAGCTTCAAAAAGAGGGCTTGGTCGAGCGCCGCCGCGGTTCCGGCACCTTTGTTGCGCCGCCCAAAATTCACTTCAACAAGCTGACCAGCCTGAGCGAGGAGATGGCAAGCCGCGGTCTGTTCGCGCGTTCGAAGGTTCTGTGCTTAAACGTCATTGACAACGGCAACGACATTGCCGCGCGCCTCTCGTTGCCTGCCAACACCCGGTTGCTGGTGGTGGAAAGAGTACGGCAGGCAGCCAATGAACCCTTTGCGCTGGAAACATGCTATCTGCCCGCTGACGCTTTCGGGAGCGTGACTCGCGCGTCATTGGAGCGCGGATCGTTGTTCGCTCTTCTGGAGCACGATCATGGAATTGAATTGGCCCACGCGGATGAAGAGGTGGATGCCACGGCCGCCGATGCCCGTCCGGCTGAGCTTCTCGGAGTGCCGCGCGGCTCCCCGCTGCTCAGGATCAGCCAAGTCATCTATTCTACCCAGGGCAAAGCGGTCCTCTATGTATTGGGCCTCTATCGCTCCGATCGCCACACGCTGCGCATTCGCAGGTTCCGATAATTTCCGCAAAGCAGCATTGCGGATGGGCAGCACCGGACATCCAAATCATTGAAGTCCGTCGTTCATATTTTGTGAATTTCCCAAATCAGGCCCTTACTTCTTCGAGAAAGCTGTAAATTTTTATTGCCATCTGGACTGGACTCCTGCCATATTTTGTCCAAAACCTGGATCAGGTTCCCAAACTTGTAATCGTTTATTTCTGGAAAATACCTCGACTTCTTCTAAACAGCTGATAAACCGCTAGTTACAGCAAGCCAGAGTTTGGCCGCTCACGTGCCTCAATCCGTGTAGCATTCCCAGAAATTGAGGAGATGACGTTATGCAAGCAAAAGTGCTACTGATTGATGATTCCAGGTTCCTTCGGGCCGCATTAGAAAAGACCCTTTCGGGAAACGGATTTGAAGTGCAAGTGGCCAAAGACAGCGAAGAGGGGCTGCGTTTAGCGGAGCAAGAGGGGGACTTTGATATCATCCTGCTCGACTTGTTCCTGCCCAAAACGACAGGGCAAGAGGTATTAAAACGCCTCAAGCAGAACCCTGCGACGGCTGGAATCCCGGTGCTGGTGCTGAGCGGGACTACCTACTGCCTGCCAAAAGCAACCTTGGATCTGATGGCAGTCGTGGCCAGCATGGAAGAATTGCTGGAAACTGGAGCATCGCCCAATGCGCAACTCAGCCCAGTTGGGAAATAGCCACACAGGTTGGAAGTCATTCCATGTTACTAAAGGGAAGACCTGGAAGCTGCACCTTAGGCCATCCTCAGACTGCCCTTTCGTACCGTGACTTGGGTCCCATGACTAGGTTTCGGGAGTATAGTAACGCTATCCCCTCTGATCGTGGACTAGCGGATTTAGAGCGGCTCCCCTACAAGTTGGTTTACACCTTTCTAACCAACTTCACCTCAAGATCCAGCTCTTTAAATTAGGAAGGGAACATGAATCAATTACGGTATTTGCGAACCATTCTCCTGGGATTGTTGCTGGCCGCCTCGTCTTTGCACGGACAAGAACCAGAATCCCACCCCGATACCGGCATCATTTACGGACAGCAGTATGTAAACAGCTATTTTGGCTTTTCTTACCGCTTTCCCGCAGGATGGTCGGGCAATGCGGCGCGGCTCACTATGGCGAGCCAGATCTATCCGCTGTTTACCGCCAACCCCACAGGTGGCGGGAATGGAAATTTTATCGCCATTCAAGCAGAACATTTGCGAGCTAGAGACAACATCAAAACTGGCAAGGATTTTTTGGAGATGTCGGTCAGCATGTTGACGGGCGGTTCCAGCGGATTTGAAGCTCTCCCTGGAAACAAACATTATGTCTTCGGAGGCAAAGAGTTCGACCGGGTCGATCTCAGATCCCAGGTGACTCCCGGCGGCATGATGGTTCGTCAAGCGCTGGTTTGCACCGTGCTACGCGATTACGCTGTGACCTTTCAATTTAAGGCCGCGAACGATACTGAGTTGGAAGATCTTGTGGGAACAATGTTACCGCTCAGCTTTCTCGATTCCGGCCAGCCTTCTGCGCCGGCAACTGCAAACGTGGTAGCGGCGCGAGTTGCAACTCAGCCGGCAGCAGTGGTTCCCGCCCCCGCGATTTCCGCACCTGTAGCAACGACTGTTGTTTCATCTCGCGTACAGACTCAGAGCCCAGCGACACCTGCTGCGACGATACCGGTGCATACTGCTCCCGCTGCTGCAGTACAGCCAGCACTCCAAATGAACTCAGCCCCCGTAGCAACCAAGACCGTAAACACAACAGCTACATCTACAGCCGGAGCAGCACCTTCAGCACTCATCAAGATGACGCCTCCCGCCCACACGTTAGTAGGAGAAACCCTGCCGCCGACTGAGCCACTGGAACCTGCGAGTCAGCCGCTGGTCAAAGCCGAACCGAAGCAGGATGTCACCACCAAGACTGCCGTCATACAAGCGGTGATGCCAGCCCCATCGGCGGAGTTAAGTCCCGTCGCGGTAAATACAGCTACTCAACCCGCAGTCCCGCTCCAGAAACCTGTGGAAGCACCAGCCAACAAGACCACACAAGCCGTGGCTAATAAGGTTCCTGTGATTTCGCCAGCCCTAAAAACGGAGATCACACGGGTTCAAGTCCCAGCAGCGACGCTGGAAAGCTATGTTACTCGCAAGGTGCCAGCAGCGTATCCGTACACAGCCCGACAGGCGAGAATCGAAGGGTTGGTTGTGCTCAGCATTGTTGTCGACGAGAAGGGCGACGTGCAAGAAGTCAAAGCAATCAGCGGGCCCGCAGTGCTGGCCAGAAGCGCGGAAGATGCTTTGCGGCACTGGCGGTTCAATCCGATTATCGTGGATGGCAAACCTACGAAGATCGAGAGCCGGGTCAGTATGGACTTCGAGCTGCCGCACTAGTCTAGAAACGGCTCCAAGCTCTCAGCTCCAAGGGAAAGCTAATCGCAGAGACGCTAGGGAGGCAAAGAGTTTCATTTGTGAATAGGGAGCAGGTTTTTTCATTTCCGATGAATTCTTTTCACCGGCTACAATCCAGCTTTTAACAAAAGTGATATCAAAAGATTTACTCTCAAATCGACTCGTGAGATAACTGATCTCAGGTTGAGGGTCACTCCACATGCGATGACGATCGTGGCCGGGCCACCGGCTGCGGTCGTTCTAAGCTGATCCTTATCCTCGCGAGTTTGTAGTCAGTCCCGCGAGCGCTCTCCCCGGAGGAACAGGAGCACTTTCTCTCGGTCGCTTCCAGCCAGGAGCGCTGGCGTCTTATTTATTGCTATGGACTGATCGTGCTTAACACCACCTCATCGAGTTATGAGATGCGCGGATTACGTATGAGCGACGTTAGCCGTGGGGATGCAATGATTTATGTTCGTTGGGGCAAGAATAAGTACCGTGTGCGCAGCGTTCCTTTGCTTGAAGATGGCCAGTGGGCTATCACTCAGCTTATTGAACGTGCTCGTGCTCTGGGCTCACGCGATCCGCAGCATTATTTATTCCCCATGCGCCTGGCCACAAATATGTGGGACCCGACTCGGTCAGTGAGCGATTGGGGCCTGGTAAAACCCTGGAACGAAGTACGCGAGGCCGCCGGCTTGCCTTGGTTCCAGATCAACGCCTTACGCCACACCGCGCTTACCCGCTATGCTGAGGCCGGCACGCCGGTCGAGATTATGAAATGCTATGCTGGCCATATTAGCGATAAGATGACTCGTCACTACATGCAGATTGGTGAGATGGCCAAGCGTCGTTACGCGATTGCGGCGCAGAAAAACGCAGCACAGAAAAGACCACCCAGATCCGGAGTAGCACCTATCTGGGCGCAAACTGCCTGGAACCTGGAAAAACCATAAACTGACTATTTTCTTGGACCCTATTTGACGAGGTAATCCTCTTACGCTTTTGATTTTAGTCTCTCAAATTATCTGGTTCCTCATGAGAACCGGCCTTTGTGTCTTACGTTGGGTAGACAAAACTTTTAGAGATGCTAGCCGCGCAACCAGGAATTTTGCTTGACAAATCTTAATCTGCACGAGTAAGGTATGCACACTGTGCAGCGGAATCTGACTGACTTTGTTCAGTAGAATCCAAGCCGCACAGCAAATCTTAGTGATCGTCCTTGCGGCCCGACAAAGACCGCAGTACAAGGGTAGTTGTCGCCAGACCAAAGTCCTCATAATCCCTTGCTCCTGAATTACCCATAATCTAGGCCACCTGCGGTGCCCAAGCTGCTTCTAAGTCCTCAGGAAACAGCGGAATTGGAGCCGTAGTGGTGCGAGTCTCGCGTCGAAATATGGATATGGCGGTTTTCGGTTGTATTGTGTTTACTTGCATTCCGAGGGCTTTTGCTGCTGCGGGGGCTCCGGCTCAGGATGTAGACACTATCGTCTCGCGCATGGAGCAGGCACAAATTGTCAGCCGAACCCAGCAGCAACCTTATGTTGTCACCCGAAATTATCAATTCTTCAGCAACGACTTACAAAAACCAAACTCCGAGGTAGCGGTAAAGGTTGAATTTCAACCGCCATCTACCAAGAATTTCACGATTCAAAAGACCCATGGCAGCGGTCAAGGAGAGAAGATTGTACGTCAGGTTCTGGAGCACGAGAAAACCGCAGCTCAGGACGAAAGCTCGCACGAAATCTCCCGCAGAAATTACGATTTCAAATTGCTTCGCACCGATCAGTACCAGGGACAACCATGCTTCGTCTTACAACTCATTCCCAAGCGGCTGGACAAAACTATGATTCGCGGTGAGGCCTGGGTGGATACCGCTACCTACCTGATCCATCGCATTGATGGAGAGCTGGCCAAGAGTCCTTCCTGGTGGGTCAAAGACGTGCATGTCACCTTGGACTATGGCACCGTGGCCGGCATGTGGCTGCAAACAACGATGCTCGCAATCGCACACGTGCGCCTTTTCGGACAACACGTTCTCCAGTCACAGGACGTGGATTGCTTTACTGCGAACTCGGCTCAAACAGCGATCCGCACACACAGATCGTTCGGCGGAGTAGCTGCCCAAATTGGACTACACCCTTGACCAGGTCCTAAGCTGCTTTCAATCCATCTGGATAACATACAGGTCTGAACTCGGTGCAAAAATTGAAGCCCTCCGACTTCATGCCTGAAGCAGGAGGGCCCATGAAGCGACTGAACCTGTAAGCCGAATTCTGTTGCCCGGACCGATGTCCGAACACGACGATCATTCCTCTAGACGGCGCATTGCTGCACACGCTCATCAGCGACCTACCCGGAAGTTCTGGCGCGCCGAGCCGGCTCGCTCCACCGCAAGCGGCAGATCCTTCCCTATTTGGTCTTGCTCCGTGTGGGGTTTGCCCTGCCCTCAACATTACTGCTGAGGCGGTGCGCTCTTACCGCACCTTTTCACCCTTGCCTCGTAAAAGGCGGTATATTTTCTGTGGCACTGGGCCGTGACCACGGCTTGAACCGTGGCCCCCAGGCGTTACCTGGCACACTGCTCTTTAGAGTTCGGACTTTCCTCTCTCTCCAGGGAACAGCCCGGCAATTGCCGGCGTAAACCCAGGGACAGCGATCGTCCGGTTCAGTTACTATCTTAACTATTATATTGGATGAATCACCTTCGGGAACGCTGCATTTACGCAGAGTGGCTCGATTACAAACTCCTATGCACGTGACTGCCAGCCACCGTCCTTATAAATATGTCAAAAATTAAAGTGTTTCAATAAGGTTCACTCACATTTTAGAACCCATCGCCGCTTCCAACGCATCTCTAAGAATTGCATTCAGCAATGGGTGGCATTCTTGATATGATGGCCAATTGGCCATCAGCTCGAAGGTCTTGCATTCTTTACAAAGAATTTTATTGATGCTTTCTTTCCTGCTTCATTACTGGTATGAGCTTGTACCGCTTGTCCCTACGCTGGCGGGCGTAGGGTATCAGGTCCTGGTGTTTGTGGCCGTTTGGCAATTCTCTCGATTGCGCGCCAATGGCACACCCAGCTCTAATGAATTCACACCACCGGTTTCCCTCTTGAAGCCCGTGAAGGGATACGATCCAGGCGCCTACGAAAGCTTCCGCAGTCATTGTGTTCAGGATTATCCCGAGTATGAAATCGTCTTTGGCCTGAGCCGTACGGATGACGATGCTGCGCCTCTGATCGAGCAGCTTCGCCGTGAGTTTCCCCACATAGAAATCAGGGTGGTCGTCTGCTCGCAGCTTCTGGGGATGAACCCCAAAGTCGCTAAGGTGATGCAATTAGCTCCGGCTGCGCGTTACGAGCACCTGGTGATTAACGACGGCGATATCAGGGTTGAAAAGGATTACCTGCGACACCTGATGCGTCCTTTTAAGTCGAAAGAGGTGGGACTGGTGACCTGCCTTTACAGTGCCTCGGCAGACAAATCACTTTGCTCACGCCTGGAAGCACTTTGCCTCAGCACCGATTTTGCAGCCGGAGTGCTGGCATCCCGCACCCTGGAGGGCGGGTTGCACTTCGGGTTTGGGGCCACTCTGGCGCTGCCCCGCACCATTCTCCAGAATGTTGGGGACCTGGAGTCCCTGGTGAATTATCTTTCCGACGATTACGAATTAGGGTGCCGCATCTCGCATGCCGGATTCAAGGTGGAACTTGCTGATCAAAGTGTACAAACCTACCTGCCACCCTACACTTGGAGCGAATTTTTCACGCATCAGATGCGGCTTATGCGGGGAGTTCGCGACTCGCGCCCCTGGGGATACCTGGGTTCGACCATTACTTACGTCATTCCTTGGGCCATGATTACCGCGCTCATCGCGGGAGGGGCTCCGTGGTCTCTCCTGCTGCTGGCTATTGCCTGTGGGCTGCGTTTTTCTTCAGCCACTCTGGTGGCCGCCGGTGTATTGCGAGACCGGCAGATATGGCGCGATCTGTGGCTGCTCCCTTTGCGCGACTGGGCAGCCGCGATCATGTGGGTTGCAAGCTTTGCCGGGCACACTGTCATCTGGCGGGACCACGAATATATTCTGCAAGACGGCAAATTATTGTCCAAGGCCCCTGCTGCCGGCGACTCCCAGCCTCCCGTCTCTTTCTCCAGCCCGAAGCAATAAAAAACTCTTCTTACAACTTACAACAGCGGAACTCTAAAGAATTTTCTTCCCAAAAGCGGAGATTGCCAGCTCAACCGCCAGGTCGGCGGTCTGGTTATGTTCGTCGATCACGGGATTGACTTCCACAATTTCGAAACTCAGCATACGGGCGTGGTCGGCGATGATCTCCATGGCAAGATGGGCTTCGCGGTAGGTGGCGCCCCCGCGCACCGGAGTACCCACGCCGGGCGCGTCTTCGGGATCAATCCAATCCATGTCGAGAGAAACGTGATAGCCAGCGGTATCGCGTCCGGCCAGACGCAAGGCTTCTTCCATCACAGAGCGCATGCCGCGCTCATCAATATCACGCATGGTAAAAACTTCGATTCCCGCTTTGCGAATGTTCTCTTTCTCCGCCGCGTCAATGTCACGTGCTCCCACCAGCACGCAGTTTTCCGGCGCGACTTTAGGTGAAAAATTAAAGATATCGGCCAGCTCGGGAGGTCCTAGCCCCACAAGAGCAGCCAGCGGCATGCCGTGTACATTCCCAGTAGGGGAAGTGTCGGGCGTGTTCATGTCCGCATGGGCGTCAACCCAGATGAGCCCGATCTTTTCATTTTTGCGGCGTTCAAACTCCGCCACACCCGCCACCGTTCCGGCAGCAACCGAGTGGTCGCCGCCCAGCACCAGAGGAATCTTGCCGGCTTCCAAGGTCTTCACGATCAGTTCGGCGTGCTTGGTGCAGGTTTCAGTGATTTCTTTCAGGTATTTCGCGTTGGCCTGGCCTTCTTTTTTCTGCTCGGCAATGGCCACCGGAATATTGCCGCCATCCTCGACGTCGTGGCCGAGCGCTTCGAGGCGCGCTTCCAGTCCGGCAACCCGGACGGCGGAGGGACCCATATCCACACCGCGGCGCGACTGGCCCAGGTCCAGGGGCACTCCGATCACACGGATCTTCTTGCCATGGTGGTTCTTCGCGCTCCTGGCTGCCTTGGCTGCAACTTCCGGTTTCTTCTCGATGACTGCGCTCTCAACCATATAAGAATCTTCGCCTTTCCGACTCTTCCAATATTGTAAGTAGTCGGGGGTGGGGTATTACTTAAGGGCAATATCTGAGCGAGCCCGTCATGGGTAGATACGGTTTAAGGTTCGCGCGAACGGTATGGTCTCGCGCACGTGCTCAAGACCGCAGATCCAGGCCACGGCGCGCTCGATGCCCATGCCAAAACCTCCATGAGGAACGCCGCCATATTTGCGCAGATCGAGATACCACTTGAAAGCCTCTTCCGGCAGGCCATGTTCGTGAATGCGCTTTACCAATTGTTCGTAAGAGCCGATGCGCTGGGAGCCACCGATAATCTCGCCGTATCCCTCGGGTGCCAGCACGTCCACGCACAGCGCCAACTCCAGACGCTGCGGGTCGGGCTCCATATAAAACGCCTTCACCTTCGTAGGGTAGCGATGCACCATCACCGGCTTTTCGAACCTCGATGACAGATACGTCTCATCGGGCGAGCCGAAGTCGCCGCCCCACTCGAATTTGTTTTCTACTTTGCCTTCCGCGTGGCCCTCGTGCAGCATCTTGACCGCTTCGTCATAGGTGATGCGGGGGAAGGGCGCGGTAATTTTTTCCAGCTTGCTGACATCGCGCCCGATGGTCTCAAGCTCCGGCCGGCGCTTTTCCAGGCAGCGCTGCACGATGAAGCTGATGAAGCCTTCGGCCAGATCCATGATGTCGTCGAGGGTGGCATAGGCGACTTCGGGCTCGACCATCCAGAACTCGGTAAGATGACGCCGCGTCTTCGATTTTTCCGCGCGGAACGTTGGCCCGAACGAATAAACCTTGCCCAATGCCATTGCCGTCGCTTCGATATAAAGCTGGCCGGATTGCGTCAAGAAGGCCTGCTCATCGAAATAATTGACCGGAAACAGCGTGGTGGTTCCTTCGCAGGCAGCTGGGGTCAAAATTGGAGGATCAGTCAGCGTAAAACCGCGCTCATCGAAGAAGTCGCGCGCTGCTTTGATGATTTCGGCACGCACGCGCAGAATAGCCGCCTGGCGCGGAGAGCGCACCCAGAGATGGCGGTTTTCCATCAGGAACTCGATGCCGTGCTCTTTCGGTGAAATAGGATAAGGATCGCCTTCAGGGACGCGCTGCACAACTTCCACGCTGCTGACATCGAGCTCGTAACCGCCGGGGGCGCGCTTATCGGCCCGCACCTTGCCTTGCACGATGACGCTCGACTCCTGGGTAAGATTCTTAACGGTATCAAACATCTCAGCAGGAACAGCGCTCTTAGGGATGACGCCCTGCACATTACCGGTGCCGTCGCGAAAGATGGGGAACAAAAGCTTGCCGCTCTCGCGCAAGTTGTAGAGCCAGCCGCGCAAGGTGACGCCCTGGCCTTCGTGCTGGCCGAGTTCTCGAATCGTGGTGATGGGGTAATCCATAGTTTAGCTTCTAGCCGTAGCTATTTTGCTTGATTTCAGGATTGCAGTTTGTGCAGGTTAAGCCACCCTCGTTCTCCAATTCTCTCAAATGGCCAAATGCTAATTGCCAAGCACTAAATGCTCTTTACTGTTGCCTGCTTCTCTAGAAAAGTAAATGCACTGGAAACTTTGCTGTTGATGTCACCCTGGTTTTCGCCATCGATCTCGAGCAGCAAAGGGGCGCCGTGCTGCGCTGAGCGCAGCAGCGAGATGCATTCGCTCCAATCGATCTTGCCCTCGCCTGGCCAGAGATGCGAATCCTGAATGCCGGCATTGTCGTGCAAGTGTGTGGAATAGATATTGTGTTTCATCACGTCGAACGCCTGCAAGACTGTACTCATAATGTGGGCGTGTCCAGCGTCGAAGCAAAAACCCACGTCACCCAGGTGCGCCGTGCTGATAAACTCCACCAGCTTCTCGGGAGTGGAGAGTTCATTGGGAATATTTTCCAGCAGCACCTTCACTCCCAGCGGCTTGGCGAAGGCGCGCAGATGCTCCACCGAGGTCATGGCGGCATCAAACTTGCGCTCATCGAAGACTTCGTTGCTGTTGCCCAGATGCTGCACCAGAAAGCGGAATGGCATGTGCTCGGCGCATTCCAGGGCGCGCTTGATTTCGTCCATGGCCTCAATCTGGCGCTTGCGGTCAGTCTCAACAATGTTAATAGGCTCCATAGCACCGCGCCCCCACTCTTCTTCGTCGTAGAACATGGGAGAATGCAGCGAGTGCAGTTTAACCTCACTGCTCTTGAACCAGGTGGTGAGCTCGCGCACGTGGGCGCGGTCGTGATAGTTGAAGTGCGCGCGCGCGCAGAAAACTTCAATGGCCTCGGCACCGGCGCGCGCCAGCCCATCAAGCAGCCCAGGATGCAGCCGCTGCCGCACATAGACGTAAGTAGACGCTGCGCGAACCATCAGTAGCCGGCCGCCTTTCCTTCGTTGCGAGCATCGCTCGCCCCCAGCCGCTCTCCCGTTTTGGGATCAACCATAATACACTCGCCGTCGCTCCAGGCCTCGCTGAAGGTAATCTTGTGTCCGCGCTGTTCCAGCAGACGGATCGTGTCCTTGGAGAATCCTGTTCTTTCCATGCGAATTTCATCGGGCAGCCATTGGTGGTGAAAGCGCGGCGCATTCACCGCCTCCTGGATACTTAAATCGTAGTCGATCACACCCATCAAGATGTTGGCAACCGTGGATATGATGCGCCCGCCGCCCGGCGATCCTAAAATGAGAAAGGGCTTATTGTCTTTGACCACGATGGTCGGAGTCATGGAAGAGAGCGGCCGCTTATTCCCGCCAATCGCGTTTGCCTCGCTTTGAACCAGGCCGTAAGCGTTGGGCGCGCCCGGCTTGGAGCTGAAGTCATCCATCTCATCGTTGAGCAGAAAACCCAGGCCCTCGGCGGTCACGCGCGAACCAAAAAGATCGTTGAGTGTGGTGGTTACCGCAACCGCGTTTCCCGCCGCGTCAATCACGGAATAGTGTGTCGTATTGTCGGAATCATGCCCGCCTACGGCAGCTCCAGATTGAAGCGTTGAGACCCGGTCCAACTGGTTGAATGCACTTACCGGACGCTTCAATTCGGTGCTCACGCTGGCGCGGTTGCCATTGATGGTGTCGCGCCAGGCGTCGGCATATTTTTTGTCGAGCAGTTGCGCTACTGGAATTTTTGCAAAGTCGGGATCGCCCAGGAACTCGGCGCGGTCCATGTATGCGCGCCGGAAGGCTTCAACCGTCCAGTGAATGGAATCTGCCGAGCGATTTCCCATGCTGCTGAGCGGGACTGCCTCCAGAATATTCAGCGTCTCAAGCAACACGATCCCGCCGGAAGAGGGTGGCGGCGCGCTGATGATCTCATATCCGCGATAGTTACCGCGCAACACTGTGCGTTCTTTCACGTCGTAGTTGGCCAGGTCTTCCACGGTCATCAGACCACCGCCCTTTTGCACCGCTGCAGCCAGCTCATGCGCCAGGGCGCCACGATAAAAATCATCGGGATCTTTGGCAATGCGCTCCAGGGTCCGCGCCAGCTCAGGCTGGCGGAAAATATCGCCGTACTCGTAACGCGCGCCCTGCCGTTGCGGATTGCTGAGAAAGACTTCTTTCGATGCAGGAAACTGAGCCAGAAAATCGTCGTCGTTGAAGTCACGAGCTTCGCTATAGCTGAGCTCAAAGCCTTCCCGCGCCAGTTTGATGGCAGGCGCCATCACTACAGCGAGCGGCAGCTTGCCCCACGTCTTTTGCGCGTAGACCATGCCCTTGACCGAACCGGGAACGGCGATGGCTTTGTATCCAATCAGGCTGGTGTGCTCGCTCACGTTGCCATACGCATCCAGAAACATGTCATGCGTGGCGGCGGCGGGAGCTTTTTCGCGGTAATCGAGAAAGTGGGTTGTGCCATCGGCCATGCGGATAAGCATGAAGCCGCCTCCGCCAATGTTCCCCGCCTGAGGATGCGTGACCGCCAGCGCGAATCCAGTGGCCACGGCAGCATCGATGGCGTTGCCGCCGCGCTTCATCATCTCCACGCCGGCTTCTGAGGCCAGTCGGTTCACGCTCACTACCATCGCGCTGTGGGCATGCACCGCGTGAGCAATGGGGTGGGCGGCGGCTCCCCATAGGGCTGCGTGAGAAATCCCGAGCACAGCCCAAAACAGGACAATGATCGCTTTCAGGAACTTGCGTTTGTAGTCGGAAATCATGCGAATCGCTGGGTCGGGGGTGAAGGCAACTTGCGCCTTTAAGACCACAGATGACCCTTTGAGGCTAGCGTAACGGAAGGCAGAGAGTCAAATGGTAATAAAGCTCTCAGTACTCAGTTTCGGAATGTTCTTCAAAGAATTAGGGAAGTTGACGAACGGAGGATTGGATCAGAGAACAATACTGGATCGGATTGCTTCCCATATTATTCCCGGGCTCTTACCGCGAAGGACGCAACGGATGCGAAGCACCCCACTCTTTCAGGGGGCTGAAGTCGTAGTGGAGCGCATCACGGCACGAGTAAATAAACTCGTGCCGATAGATGTCTTCTCGAATCCGTGCTGTTCACGTCAGCTTCGCCTGCAGTTTTCTGGGCAGCTTGGCACGAACCATCTCATAGGAATTGCGGATCAGCCCCTTAAACTCACGGGCATCGAGAGCGTCGTGGCGCTGCACGCTCACCCATTTCGCGCGGGCAAGGTAGGGGGCAGGAATAATTCCATCAATTTCCGTCAGCTCGGCGAATTTCTCCGGATCGCACTTGAAGGCAATATGATGCGGCGGGTTCAGATCGGCAATTACAAATATCTTCCCGGCGATCTTGAAGACCAGGTGATCTTCCCACTGCACGCTTTCGGTAACGTGTGGAAACGATAGGCAGTAGCGGCGGATGGCTTCAATGTTCATGGAGAAGCACTCAGCATTCAGCACTCAGCATTCAGCCAATCAAACTTGCAGTTGCAACACAAAGACACAGAAGCAGGGGGAATTTGATATTGGTCACCGCAAAATCGGGTAATTGTGTAATTTCGTAATCGGGTAATTGATAATTCAAAAAGCCGAAATTCAATAATGGCTCAATCGCACAATGGTTCAATTCCGGGCTGAATGTCGATCGCTTCTCGGCTGCACCACTGAGAACTGAGAACCGGGAACTGAGAACTACTTCTCTCACGCCTGCTCGTGCCGCTGCTCGCTGAGGGCGACATCGGCTTCCATCTTGCGTTTGCCGCGATAGAACGTGAGGTGCACGGTGTCGCCGGCGCGGTGCCGGTTCATTACGTGCGCCATATCCTGCTGGTCCTGAATATTCTCGCCGTCAATGGCGACGATCAAATCTCCGCCCAGCATGATCTGCATGTTGCCCAGGTAGGCGCGCTCGGTGCCGCCGCGCAATCCGGCGCGCTCGGCGGCGCTGCCGGGCGCAACCTGCAAGATCAGCACACCGTAATCGGACGCCAGGCCCATCTGGTCGGCCAGTTCAGGGCCAATGGGCAGCGTCACCACGCCCAGCGATGGCCGGCGCACCGTGCCGATCGTAATAAGGTCATTGAGCACGGCCTTGGCGGCGTTGATGGGAATGGCGAACCCCAGGCCGGCGCTCTGCCCGGCTTCGCTGAAGATGAATGTGTTCATGCCGATCACTTCGCCGCGCGAGTTGAGCAAGGGCCCGCCGGAGTTGCCGGGATTGATGGCGGCATCGGTCTGGATAGCTTCATCAATGTAGTTGCCGTTGGGGCCGCGCACCGGACGAATTGAGCTGATGATGCCGCGCGTCATCGTTCCCGCCAGGCCGAAAGGATTCCCGATGGCGTAAACCTTCTGTCCCACGGCCAGGCGCTTGGAATCGCCCAGCGTTGCGGGGTCAAGCGCCGTATCGCCGTGAATCTGAATGACCGCCAGGTCATTCACCGGATCGGTGCCTACCACCTGGGCGCGATATTTTTTCTTGTCGGAGGTAGTCACCTCGATTCCACGGTTGGCATCGGCAACCACGTGATAGTTGGTGAGGATGTGGCCCTGGCGATCGATAATGAAGCCCGACCCCTGGCCCTCTTGCGGCACTTCGCCATAAAAAAAATCAAATTGCACCGTGCGCGACGTGATGTTCACCACCGACGGCAAAACTTTTTTGTAGACGTTGATGTTGGTCTGCTCTTCGGAATCGAAGCTCTGCGGCTCGGCCGCTTCGGTAATCTCCACATGCGCCGGCCGGGTGACGATTTCTTCCAGCGGCCCGGCGGAACCAAAATCGCCGGCGTGATGATGAGTCGTAAAGTAGTAAAAACCGCCAACAAACAAGGCGGCCAAAGCGGTTATCCGTAAAGAATTTTTCATACTCTCAGAATTCATGAAGCTTATGATTCTTTGACCTCTGCGCTGAGGTTCCAGCTTTTTAAAGCCGCAAACAGCTCCCCTACTTTTTTCTCCAGCTCAGCCAGGGCGCCGGCGTTCTCGATTACGAAATCCGCGGCCTTGATTTTTGCCGCATCTGGAAGCTGTGCCGCCATCCGCCGCTCGACTTCAGTGCGCGCTTCCTCCATTCCCAGTTTGGCGCGCGCGGCGAAGCGCTGCACGCGCTGCTCCGGAGTGCAGGTCACGACCACGATCTTGTCAAAGCGGTCGTGCAGGCCGGCTTCAAGAATCAGCGCCGCCTCGATCACGACGATGGAATCGGGCTCATGGACCTCGGTTTCATCCATCCATCTGGTCTCGCGCTCAATCACCGCCGGGTGCACAAGCCGGTTCAACTCGTGTACCCTGCCCCCGCCAAAGGCCTTTTCCGCCAGCTTTCGCCGGTTAATGCTGCCATCCTTTTCTACAATGTCTTCGCCAAAATGCTTCACCACTTCGGCATACACCGGCTCGCCGGGCTGCATCAGGTCGCGCGCGATCTGGTCGGCATAATTCACGTGCGCGCCGTGGCTGGCGAGCATAAGCGCAACCGTGGTTTTGCCGCAGGCCAGTCCTCCGGTCAATCCAACGCGTAGCATGTCAGCGCGCCTCCACCATCTGCAGCTTCCCTTGCCCGCGCCGCAGCTTCATTGCCTTGACGGTATTCGCCATCAGCATGGCAATGGTCAGCGGCCCTACCCCGCCGGGCACCGGCGTCAACGCCCCAGCGACTTCCGCAACTTGAGGATGAACATCACCCACCAGGGTTGAGCCTTTCTCGGCAAACTGGCGTTCGCGCTGCGCATTGCGCTGGAAGAATTTTTCAAAATCGCTTTTTTCGGTGACACGGTTGATGCCCACGTCAATCACGGCAGCGCCAGGTTTTACGAAATCGGGAGTAATAAAACCGGGCCGTCCGATGGCAGCAACCAGAATATCCGCCGTGCGGCATACCCCGGGCAGATCGCGTGTCTTGGAATGGCCAACGGTCACGGTTGCATTCTGGTTGAGCAGCAGCATGGCCACAGGCTTCCCCACAATGTCGCTGCGGCCCACGACTACCGCGTTCTGCCCCTCGATGGCAATCCCGCTGCGCTTCAGTATCTCGATGCATCCCGCCGGAGTGCACGGCACCAGCCCCGGACGCTTGGTCGATAAATTCCCCACATTCACCGGATGGAACCCATCCACGTCTTTTTCCGGCGAAACCGCCAGCAGAACTTTTTTTTCGTCCACATGCGGCGGCAGTGGCAGTTGAATCAGGATGCCGTCAATCTCGTCGCGCCGGTTCAAGTCATCCACCATTTGCAGCAACTCTTCGGTGGTGACAGAATCGGGCGGAGTGAGCTTCTCGCTGTAGATGCCCATCTCTTCGCAGGTCTTGACTTTGCTGCGGACATAAATCTCAGATGCCGGATTATGACCCACCAGTATCACAGCCAGCCCCGGGCGCATCCCCGCCTCTGCCAGACGGCGCACTTCTTCCTGAACCTCAGCCTTGATAGCTGCACCAATTTTGTTGCCGTCCAGTATTTTTGCGGACATATATATTTAAGTATAAAACCTAAGAAGCCGTCTGGCGCAATCGTTGCTCTCAGGCCGACTGCCGTTCCAGCCCGAACGCTCCCATTTGGGTTGCTCGCTCATCGTCGGATGTTTATGGGCTGAGTGCTGAGTGCTAGGTCTTCCCCGCCAACTCCACAGCCCGCAGCAGCGCCTGGGCCTTATTCGCGCATTCTTCGAATTCCTTTTCAGGAACGGAGTCGGCAACAATTCCCGCGCCGGCCTGCACGTAGGCGCGTTTCCCTTCGACCAGCATGGTGCGGATGGCGATGCAGGAATCGAGGTTCCCGGCAAAGTCCGCGTAGAGGATAGACCCGCCGTAGATGCCTCTGCGCACCGGCTCCAGCTCTTCGATGATCTGCATGGCGCGCACCTTGGGAGCGCCGCTCAGCGTGCCCGCGGGGAAGCAGGCGGCGAAGGCATCGAGGGCATCCAGTTCAGGACGCAGCCTGCCTTCAATGGCGGAAACCAGATGCATCACGTGAGAGTAACGCTCCACGAACATGAGCTTGCTCACCTGCACGGAGCCATACTGGCTCACGCGGCCAATATCGTTGCGTCCCAGGTCAACCAGCATGACGTGCTCGGCGCGCTCTTTTTCGTCGGCCAGCAGCTTGGCTTCGAGCCTCTGGTCTTCGGCTTCGTCGGCGCCGCGCGGCAGCGTTCCCGCAATGGGACGATAGCTCAGCTTGTCGCCCTGGACTTTCACCAGCATCTCGGGCGATGAGCCCAACACAGTCCGCTCACCCATGCGCAGAAAGTACATATAAGGTGATGGATTCACGGCCCGCAAGGCGCGGTACACGTCAAAAGGCTCGGCGGCAAGATTGAATTCCTGGCGGTTGGAGAGCACCACTTGGAAGATATCGCCGGCGGCGATGTATTCCTTGGCCCGCACAATGTTGCTCATGTACTGTTCGCGCGTCAGCATGGTGCGCGACGCCGGTTTCGCTGACGACGCCTTCTTTTTCTTCAGATGACGAGCGGGGATCCCCTTTGCCAGCTTCTTTTCGATGGCGGCAATGTCTTGCGCGGCGCGATCATAGGCTTGCTTCAACGATCCCTTGCGGACGTCGGCCGCAGCGATGATGTGGATCTGGTGGCGCACGTGGTCGAAGGCCAGCAGGCGATCGAAGAACATAAAAGCCGCATCGGGGACCTTGAGATCCGATTTGGCCAGCGCCGGAATCGGCTCCAGCAGCCGCACGGTATCGTAGGCGACGAATCCGACGGCGCCGGCGATGAATGGAGGCAATCCGTTGATGTGCGCCGGTTTGTGCTCGTGCAACAGCTCGCGCAAGATTTGAAAGACGGTGCCCTGCCGCTTCTCAGTCTTCTTGCCGCGCGTGATCTCGATCCCTTTCGCCCCGGTGCGCAACACCATATAAGGACGCGCCCCCAGGAACGTATAGCGCCCCACCTTCTCGCCACCCTCCACCGATTCCAGCAAAATTGCATTGGGCTCATCGGCGGCAAAACTCAGAAAGGCGGACACCGGCGTCAGCAAGTCGGCGTGCACCGACTTCACCACCGGAACCAGGGTGGCCTCTTGCGCGAGCCGTTGAAACTCTTTGAAGTCTGGGGTCAGCATGCGAATTCTTGATTATAAAGGGCGGAGAACAGTTGCTGGTTGCCAGTTGTCGGACTTCGGTAAAAACCTAGCCGCAGATGGATGCAGATAAACGCTGATTCAGAAAGCAGTTCTCAGTCCCTCGCCAAAATCTATGAGAAAAACTGGCAGTTGGCCGCTGGCAACTGTTTTTTCGTGTCACCACTCCCACACCCGCCGATTCCCTGACACAAAAACCGATCCTAGCTTAATCACTAACTCTTTCATTTTCATAAACTTAAGCTTAGGCCGTTGACCTGCATTTTCTTTCTGGCGTAAGCGTGGTTCTGGAGACGGCGATGAAGATGAGCGGCGAATTTCAGAGGTTTCAGGCGGCGGTTAGCGAAAATCGGCTCCGCATTCTTAAAGATCATTGGCTGCCTTTAGTGGCGTTTGTGGCGTTAACTCTCCCCCTGGCTTTTGTTGAGCCCAAGCCCCCGCTGCCGGCGAATTCCAATACCGTTCCCACTGTCGCGAGCCCTGCCCCACTACCGGCGCCGGCGAATACGCCGGCGCTCCCGCCGCAAACGGCGGCAAAGCCCCAGGCGAGGCCAAAACATACCGCGGAAGCACACAAAAGTCCTCACCGCATTTTGATCAGCATTCCTGACCGCAAGCTGACGCTGCTGGAAGACGGCAAGGTGAAGAAAATTTATCCGGTAGCGGTAGGTGCAGACATCAGTCCCAGCCCTGCGGGCGAGTTCCACATCGCGCAAAAGATCGTAGCTCCCAATTACAGCCACAACGGCAAGGTGATCGCGGCGGGCAAAGGCAACCCTCTCGGCAGCCGCTGGATGGGCCTCGACATCGGGCACTACGGAATTCACGGCACCAACATGCCGAAATCCATCGGCCATGCCGCCTCGCACGGATGCATTCGCATGGGCAAGCACGATGTCGAGGAGTTCTTCGCATTGGCCAGCGTGGGAGACGTGGTGGAAATCCACGACCAACGCACCGAGGAGATGACGCAGATATTCAGAACGGGAACGGCAGCGGTAGCCTCGCAGCCTGCAAGTACCAATGAAGTAGCCCAGGCTGAACAGCCAAAGCTGGCCGGCAGCGGGCAGTAAGCAGAATCAAAAACGAATTAATTCTTAAAAAACTCAAGGAGAAAAACAATGGCAAGCACACTGATGGGAATCATAACCGGGATGGCGTTGTCGCTGGGCGCCGCAATCTTAATGGAACGGATGCTCTTTCGCGGACTGCTGAAGCTGATGTTCGCCGGTCCGCGCTTCGTTCGGCGCACGCTGGAACCGGGACGCGGCGATCTGGAAGCGATGCGGAAAGCGGGAATGTAGGAAACAGCTCCAAGCTGCAAGCTACAAGCTCTCAGGGAATAAAGCTGGCTGATGCAGGCAGAGACGCGGCCCACAGCGCACAGTCCGAGGAAGTTGAGAGTCGGAATGACTGGAAAGAACTGCAACAAATCAGCGTTGATCAGCGTTCATCTGCGGCGCTTTTTCTGAGAACTGAGAACTTCTGTAAGTAAACGTTGTACCTAGGGGAAAAAACATGTTGGCGCTCAAATATTTACTCATGACCATTAGCTTCGGGCTTTTCGCCGTCGCTCTCGCTTTAACCGCTTTTGATTTTTCACTTTTGTTTCAATACCGCCGTTTACTGGCCAAGGGCAGTACGGAGAACCTGCCAATCCCGCGGCCGGTGCGCTGGGCATGGGCGGCAAAGTTATGTGCCGTGGCCTTGCTGCCCATGCTCATTGCGCAAGGCATTGTGGTGATCCCCAGCGGTATGGCGGGCGTGCGTGTCAGCCAGGTTTCCGGGCCGCAACCGGGCACTCTTTACCCGGGCGCCCATTTCGTCAAGCCGCTGCTCGAAGATGTAGTGCTCTATGACACCCGCCAACAGATTTTTACGGCCGGCGGCGAGGAAGAAGAGAACACCGAAGAGCAGGCTGCAACCCCGGCGAAGAGCGTCAAAGCGAAAAGGAACGGCATCCTCACGGTTCAAGCGCGCGAAGGATTGCCCATTGGCATCGCGACCACGGTTCGCTATCGCCTCGATGCCAACCGGCTGGTCTTCATCCACAACAACCTGCCGCGCAACATTGAAGATGAACTGGTGCCCTCGGTTGTGGCCAGCACCTTCCGCGACCTGATTCCCAATTACACCGTGCGCGAGGTCTTTGCGGTCAAGCGCGAAGAAATCCGCCGTCTGGCCTCTGACGAGATCACCAAAAAGCTTGGTGAGGATGGAATCGTAGTAAACGAAGTCATGTTGCGCGATATCCAGCTTCCGCCGGAATATTCGCAAGGCCTGCAAGGCCTGTTGCTCAAAGAGCAGGAGGCCGAGCGCATGGGCGTGGAAACTGAGATCCAGGCCAAGCAGGTGAAGATTGCCGAGTTGCAGGCGGAGGCGTCAAAGGTTCAAGAGGTTAAGCGCGCCGAAGGCGACGCGGGAGTGCGTGTATTGCAAGCCAAGGCCGAGGCTGATGCCATGCAATACACGCTACCGCTGAAGCAAAAACAGATTGAAGAGAGCCGTCTGGAAGCCGAAGCGCGCAAAGAAGCCACCATCAAGAACGCTGAAGCTGCCGCCGAAGCCAAAGTGATAGACAGCAAGGCGGAGACCGAGCGCCGCAAGCTGCTGGCCGATGCGGAAGCCAATCGCATCCGCGTAGTAGCGGCGGCCGACTCCGAGCGTCTGAAGAGCGAGGCGGTGGCGCTCCGGCAGAACCCGCTGCTCATCAACAAGATCATGGCAGAGCGGCTCTCCGACAAGATCCAGATCATGATGGTGCCGATGGACGGCAAGTTCTTCCTGGGCGACCTGCTGCACGGGACCCCTGGCGGCGGCGCAATGACCTCTCAGTCAGCGCCGGCGCCGGACGACCCGGCGGACGATTCCGCCACTAACACCGCAAGCCGCTGATCGCCCAAGTGGAGGTGCCTGGCTAATCCAAACGGATGACTCCCCTCGCCGTGGTGGGGTCATCCGTGGCCGGGTTTTCTGCCGCAATGTACGAGGGAGCAACATGCTATGATGCGCTCGTTGACCCCGGCAACCACATGTCAGGGCACGATCCCACTCAGCGGGATCGTGCCAAAAACGCACAGAAGCAAATGGGCTTTAGTCCCTGCGCTTGCTTGCGCCCTCGCGCTTCTTTTGCTTCCACAATTACGTGCCCAATCCATTCCCACAAATTGGACCGAAGCCGCCCGCGAACTGGCGCGCCAGATCAGCGAAAAAGCCGGATCGCCTTCCAGCATTTCTCTGACTATAAAAAATTCTTCCTCGCTGGTAAACGCTGACGTCGCCGAGATTCGCCACACGGTTGAAACGCAATTAAGCTCCTCGGGAATGCGAATCGTAAAGCCCGATCAATCGGTTGCCGATATACAGCTTACGCTCTCGCAAAATGTGCAGGGCTGGCTTTGGGTGGCAGAGATCCACCACGGCGCCACCAGTGACGCGGCCCTGGTTCCCGTTTTTACTCGACAGGCGCCGCCGCTTCCCGGCGTCTCCAGCACGATTACGCTGCATAAGACTTTTCTTTGGGCACAGCCCGATGCCACCCCGGTGCTGGATGTGGCCGTACTTGGCGGAGGTTCCAATCCCAACGCGTTGCTGGTGCTCGATTCTTCCATGGTCTCTCTTTACCATGCGCAGCAGTCGCACTGGGAGCTGGAGCAGTCACAGCCCATTGCGCGCTCCAAGCCCTGGCCCCGCGACCTGCGCGGACGCCTCATGCTGGGCCATGACCGCAAATTTGAAGCCTACTTGCCGGGGATGAAATGCAGCGGCTCCGCCGATTCAGGCTTGACCATGGAATGCCACAATGCCGACGATCCCTGGCCGCTGGGGAATAATAATGATGGTCCGAAGGCTTTCTTTGGCGCGCGGAATTTTTTTACTGGGGTCATGACCTCAGGGATTGCCAGCCCAGGCCCTTTCTTTTCCGCGGCCGTGGCGCAGCCAGACTCCAAAGAGTGGTTCTTCCTTCAGACCAGCAACCAGTTGCATTTCGGCGCGAGTGCCTCGCCCGGCATCAATGGTTGGGGGAGCAATGTTGCCGCCATCAAATCCAACTGCGGACGAAGCTGGCAACTCCTGACAACGGGCGCAGGCGACTACACACAATCTGATTCCGTCCAGGCAACTGAAGTCGAGGCCAGCGCCATTACGCCCGCAGGAGCGCCGGTAGATTTCCCCGGCCCGGTAACTGCTCTGTGGCCCGCAAGTGACGGCAACAGCGCCATTGCGATATCCAAGAACCTGGGCACTGGAAAATATGAAGCGTTCAGTCTTTCTATTACTTGCCGCTAGCCTCTTGCTGGTAGGCCCCGGCCATGCGGCCACCCGGCCGCATTATGGCGGAACTTTGCGCATTGAGTTGCGCGCGCCTTTGGCTTCCCTCGACCCGGCTGAGACGGAGGCTTCTTCTGCAGCGCAATCGGCACAGGAACATATTGCTGCTTTGATCTTCGATCCCCTGGTCAGGCTTGATGAAAAGGGCGCCGCACAACCGGCCTTAGCGCTCACCTGGCAGCATGCGCCTGACTTCAGGAGTTGGCAATTCACATTGCGCTCATATATTAAGTTTCATGATGGAACCCCGTTCAATGCAGCCAAAGCGGTGGAATCTTTGCTGAAAATCGCGAATCCTCACTGGCGGGTGCGTGCGGAGGGCAATGATTCACTGATGTTTGAATCTGATTCGCCGCTGCCCAATTTGCCGGCAGAGCTTGCGCAAATGCGTTACGCCATCGCGCACGGCTCCGGCAATGCAATCAGCGGCACCGGGCCTTTTCAGGTGACCTCGTGGCAGCCCGGCAAGCAACTTGTGCTGAAAGCCAATGACGATTACTGGGACGCGCGCCCGTATGTAGATTCCATCGAGATCGCCCTCGGCCGCTCTCTGCACGACCAGATGGTTGACCTGGAACTGGGCCGGGCCGACGTAATTGAGGTAGGCCCCGACCAGGCGCGCAGCGCGGCCCAGGAGGGCAAGCGCGTAGTAACGTCATCGCCGAACGAAGTCTTTGCCCTGCTCTTCAATCCTCAGAAAGCCATGGTTCAAGATGAGCGCCTGCGCGAAACCATTGCCGGCGCGCTTGATCGTGTTGCCATTAATAATGTCTTGCTGCAAAAAGAAGGCGAGCCCTCGGGCGCCCTGCTGCCGCAGTGGATCAGTGGATATGCATTCTTGTTTCCTGCGGCCCACAATCTGGAGCACGCCCTGCAGTTGCGCGGTGAGATCATGGTTCCCGCAACGCTCGTGCTTGAGTATGATTTCTCTGATCCTCTGGCCAAGGCCATAGCGGAACGGGTCGCCGTGAATGCGCGGGACGCGCGAATTAATATGCAGGCATTGGGAGAAAACCTGGGTGCACGCGGCGGCAGCGCTGATCTTCAACTTGTGCGCGTTCGTTTTGCCTCGCTGGACGCAGCTACTGCCCTCAGCAACGTCGCTGCAACTCTTTCACCGGCCGACGCGTCGCAAGGGCGCGCCGCAGGCACGGTCGCCGAAGTTTACCGCGCGGAAAGCGCCATGTTGAATGGATTCCAAATAGTTCCCATCGCCCAGGTTCCCGAAGCCTGGGGGCTGAGTGGCCGGGTCAAGAACTGGATGCAACCCCGCCCCGGCGGCTGGAGCGCCGCTGACGTCTGGCTCGATGTTTCTTCCGGCCCTGATTCTCGTGTGGAAGGCCGCCCGTGAGTTTGCGGGTCAGGCTGGTTGCGCTGTTCACCATCACGATCGCACTTACGGTGTTTCTGGTGGCTGCGCTGGTCTCTTCGAGTACGACCCGTGCTTACGAGCGTATTGATGAAGCCCTCACCGAGGCGTTGGTCAATCAGTTTCGCCAGGAGTTCTCCAAGCGCGGCACTGAAATAAATCAACGGGTGACGGCCATCGCCGATTCTGACGACATGAAACTCCGCCTGGCCGTGGACCTGGCCCGCTCCGCGCCCGATTACTCTTCCTTCGTGCAAGAGGCCGATCATCTGAACGCCGGCCGGCTCGGTCTGCTGGAATTGACCGCGCAGGATGGCACGATTATCTCCTCCGTGCAGTGGCCGGCGCGTTTTGGGTACAAGGAAGAGTGGCTGGCGCAGGCCCCGCCCTCGGAGTGGAAGGCGCAACCTTTTTTTCTTCAACAAATCGAACTGCCCGACGGCGATGCCCTGGCAATTATTACCGTGCGTCCGGTGGATGTCGCCGACAAGATTTTCTACCTCGCTGGAGGCGAGCGCCTGGACCGTGAGTTCATGACATCGTTGCCCTTGCCTCGCGGGCTGGACGCGTGGCTGTATCGTCCTCCGCCGGCAGCCACAACCTCGGCGACGATGCTGACCAGTCAGGGCGCCGCCTCATGGGATGAAAACGACCCGCACTGGACACAGCTCAACCACTTCATATCTGAAGTCCAGAAGCAGCGCGGCGAATTGCACGACACCATCGAGTGGCAGGATTCCTCCGGCGCTTCTGTAACGCAAACAGTTTATGGGATTCCACTTCTGGGCAGAAACAACGAGGTTCTGGGCGTACTGCTGGTCAGCAGCTCACGCGCGGAACTGTTGCATCTCACACGCCGCATTCGGTGGGTGGCAGCGGCCGTCGCCGGCGGGGGGATTCTGTTTGGCATCCTGCTCAGTCTGTGGCTGGCGGCACGGGTGACGCGCCCGGTAGAACGGCTCGCGGTGGCCGCCGATGAAGTTGCCGCCGGCAACCTGGGCGCGCAGGTGGATGATTCCGCGCACGACGAAATCGGGCGTCTGGCCTATGCCTTCAATCGCATGACCCGCGAACTGCTCGAGCAGCGCGAGCGCCTGCTGCAGAGCGAGCGCGTCGCCGCCTGGCGCGAACTGGCGAGGCGGCTGGCCCATGAATTGAAGAACCCCCTGTTCCCCCTGCAAATCACCGTAGAAAATATGCTGCGCGCCAAAGAGAGCAGTCCAGAGCAATTTGAAGAGGTATTTCGCGAAGGCGCAGAGACTCTGCTGACCGAAGTCGCCAATCTGAAGACAATTATTGGACGCTTCAGTGATTTTTCCAAAATGCCCGCGCCGCAATTGCAGGCAATATCGGTGAATGAAGCGGTCAGGAAAGCGGTGAAAGTCTACGAGCCGCAGTTTTGCTCCAAAGGGCGTCCCCTGATCACCCCGCGCTGGGAGTTGGACGCCTCGCTCGATAGCGAAAAGATTGAAGCCGACCCTGATCTGCTGCACCGCGCCCTCTCCAATTTAATCCTGAATGCGCTTGATGCCATCCAGGAGCACGGAACCCTGACCCTGTGCACGCGCAACCTGGGCGCAACCGTGCAGATTGAAGTAGCAGATTCCGGCGTCGGACTCACCGAAGAAGAATGCCAACGCCTGTTCACGCCCTACTACACCAGCAAGCAATATGGCACCGGCCTGGGACTGGCCATCGTGCAGTCGGTCGTGAGCGACCATCATGGCAAAATATGGGTCAACAGCACCCCCGGGAAAGGCACGACTTTTGTGATGGAATTGCCCAGGCATCCGGCTTTACTCTAAGGGTTCCCAGCCAAACCATTAAGCTAAGGTCTATATGAAAGCGCGACTGTTAATCATCGATGACGATCCCAACACCCTGGCTTCTCTCGCCCGGGCCTTCCGGCTCGCAGGGCACGAAGCAGCGGTCTGTGACAGCGCCACACGCGCGCTGGAAATGCTCAAGACAGAAGAATTCGACCTGATTTTTTCAGACGTGGTTATGCCGGGAAAAGACGGACTGACATTTTTGGAGGAATTCAAATCCCTGGGCATGGTCACTCCGGTGGTCATGATGTCTGGCCAGGCGCATATCGCTATGGCGGTCCGCGCCACGCGGCTGGGCGCCATTGATTTTCTGGAAAAGCCAATTTCGTCAGACAAGCTCCTTCTTACCGTCGAAAACACATTGCGGCTTAAGCGCCTGGAGGAAGAAAATCGCCAGCTCCGGCAGAAGCTGGGCAAGCACGAAATGGTGTTTGCCAGCGACTCCATGAAACGCATTCTGGCACAAATTGAGCGCGTGGCTGCCACTGAGACCCGGGTTTGCATCCTCGGCGAAAGCGGCACTGGCAAGGAACTGGTCGCGCGCACCCTGCATGCCCGCAGCCAGCGCAGCAAAGGTCCACTGATTACGTTGAATTGCGCGGCCGTTCCGGTTGAGCTGGTGGAAAGCGAATTATTCGGCCATGAAAAAGGCGCCTTTACCGGAGCGGCTGGGCGCCATATCGGCAAATTTGAGCAGGCGCAAGGCGGCACACTGTTTCTCGACGAGATTGGAGACATGCCCGCAGCCATGCAGGCGAAGCTGCTGCGCGTGCTGGAAGAAGGCGAGATTGAGCGAGTGGGCGGCGGAGCGCCGGTCAAGGTTGATGTCCGGGTGGTTGTGGCCACCCACCGTAATCTGGAAAACCTGGTGCGCGAAGGCAAATTCCGCCAGGACCTCTACCACCGCATCTTCGTCTTTCCGGTGGTCCTGCCGCCCTTGCGTGAACGTCGTGAAGACATTCCTCTGCTGGTTGAGCACTTCAGCCGTCAACTGGCTGAGCAAAACGGCTGGAAGCCTGTGAACTTCTCCCCTGAGGCCCTTCGTGCCCTGCAACTTTACAATTGGCCGGGCAATATCCGCGAGCTGCGTAATGCGGTTGAGCGCATCCTGCTTTTTGCCACTGGTGATTCGGTGGATATCGCAGCGGTTCACATGGCGCTTCCGCAGACCACACCAGCCAGCCAGGCTTCCGACCCCCTTGCCACGCCTGTCGGCGGGCTGGCCGAACGGGTTGAAGCCTACGAGCGAGAGCAGGTGCTGGCGGAACTCAAGCGCCAGCAATTTCACATCACCAATACGGCCAAGGCCCTGGGCCTGGAACGCAGCCATTTGTATAAGAAATGCCAGCAACTGGGCATTGACTTGAGCACGGCAAAGAAGGGAACCGAGACTGAATCGGTTTAAGGGCGTGCTGGGAACGCATAAAGTACTTGAAAAAGAGCTTAAATTGCTTCATGATGCAGGTCTCCCTACACCGTCCTATAACCCTCGGCAATTATGGTGGTCGACAAACAAAAACTGAAGATTGAAGGCCTCAAGTTTGGCCGGGTGTTGCAGTCTGTCTTCCGGCTGGCTTCTATGTTTACGGTTGACCACCGTGCCGTCGATAGCGGAGTTCGTCAGAGTTATGAAGCCTTGAATGCGCTGGTGAAGCAGGTGCAGCAATTTACCTTCGGCTTTATCGATCATCGTGTATTGCTCAACAATATCCTTACCCCTGACCGAACCCTGCGCAACCTGGAGAGTGAGTTTTCCAAACGCGGCATAGGAGCGGTTACCTTCCCTGCCGGCATTACCCTGGGAGGATTTCGCCGATTTTTGGGCGTGATTTGCGATACTCCGGAAAATATTGAGGCCAATGGCGGTATCCGCCGCTATTACGAGCGTAATAAGGTCGAAGGTGTGCGGCTCATTGCCGGCGTCAAGGGAGCCAGCAGCATGGAAGAGACGGTGCTGGAGGGTGATCCTGAATCTCTGCTGGCCGCGCAACGGCTTGCCATGGAGTCACAACCCACTCTGGGCTTAGATATGCTGATGGAGGCCGTGGGAATGGGTGGCGGCATGGACGATGCCGACCATCGGCGCGGAGGAGGGTTCGCGGCGGCCGGAGGATTTGCCGAGGGAGGTACAGACCTTGGTACAGGGGCAGGGACTGGCGTCGAAAATGGCGGCAACGACCGGGGTGAAAATTCGCCGGCCTCCAGAACAGTTGTGGGTGGCCCCGGCGGCACTCCGTTTTCTGCAGGCTCCCAAAGCGGGGGAGTTGGGCCTTCCGGTGCTGACTTGGCGTCTGAGGGAGATGCTCCGTTTCCTGGAATCAAGGCCATAGGAGTTAATCCAGGTGTCAATATTGACTACACTGCTGCCGAGGTTGGAAGCGGCGGATCTGGGCTGGGAACCGGGAATTCCGAAAACACTGCTGCTACAGGCAAAGACAGCTCACAGGGGGCACCTTACGGCGGCGCGGCACGAACAGCTCCCGGACTAGGGTTCGCACGTGTCGCTTCTTCCGCTATTGCCAGCGACCCCAACCAGGTTTTTGACATCGCACAAAAAGCGTTGGTCCGCTCATTCTCCAACTCAGCCGCCGATCCGGCGCAGGCGCTTACGGCGCTCGCCCACATGCTTGAAGAATTCAATCCCGAGGTTTTATTACCCGCCCTTTCCTCGGAAAAACGCACCGCTCTGAAGGGAAAGCCGGCCCGCGAGATCGCCGCCGACTTCATGGAAGATGTGGCCGCGCAATGGGCCACCAATCGCCTCTCTTCGGTGTCGCAGCAGGAAGATACGGCCATGACCGAAGCCGAGGTCATCCGTGTGCTGCAGCGCAGCCTTGACGCCACGCTAACCGTCGAGCGCATGTTGAACAAGCTTTCCGGGTTATTCGAAAAAGCCAATCTGCCTCCGGAATACTACACGCGCATTCAACAAGAGCTGCGCTGGATGGAACTCACCGACGAAGAGAAATTCAAGCAGCTCATGGGGCAACATCGCTACTCCGCGGCCGAGTTCAAGCGGCTGGCTATTCACGTAAAGAATACGATCCGCCGCGGCGAGCTGCTGGAAGCAACTGAGCTGGTGGAGCATTATTTCGCCATCCTCGATCTGAGTCCGCACGAGCTGCAGGTGGTAGAGCTGGCCCGGGCGCCGGAACTGCTGCAGTCTGTCGCGCGCATGCAAACCAAGGAATTCATGCAAAGGGTGTCAGAACGCCTGGCCATCCCTCTGTTCGATGAAGCTTTCCGCGGCTGGTATCACACTCATTTGGCCAATTGCCTGGCGACCGCGGCACATTGCATGGCGCCCTATGAAGATTTCGATGGAATCTACCAGATTGCCCAGAATCTGGAGAAATCGCGCCTGCGTAATCAGCAATTGCACAAAGATTGCTGTGGAGAGGCGCTGGGAAATCTGCTGGGGCCGCGCAGCATCGAACGGCTGGTGGAGCTGTACTCGCTGCGGCGCTATGGACAGCGCATGGTTGTTTCCATCCTCAGGCTGATGGGCCGGCTGGGCGCCGAGAAAATTTTTCTGCGCCTGGAAGAAGAAAAAGTCGCCTCCAACCGGCTGGCGCTGATTCGTCTGATCGGCCAGATGGGTACTGTGGCCCACGAAGTGGCGCGCGGCAAGCTGCGCGACGAGCGCTGGTACGTGGTGCGCAATGCCTGCCTGGTGCTCAACGAAACCCATGACCCTGAAATCATCCGGGACCTGCGTGATACTCTCCGCCACACCGATGAACGCGTGCAGGAAGCCGCCTTCCAGGTCATCCTCAAGAGCAAGGCTGTCGGACGCGCCGCCGCCCTGGCAGATGCGTTGCCTCAACTGAAACCTCATGTGCTGGAAGAGGTGTTGAAGGAGCTTCGTTTTATGAAGTCTCCCGAGTGTGTGCCCGGGCTGGAGGTGTTCATCGCTCAGCAGGAGGAAAAGCTGCGGGAAAAAGAGGAGGCCATGCGCGCTCTGGCGGCAATTTCCGGAGAGGACGCCGCTGATGCCATGGGCCGCATCCTGAAGAATGCCGATATTCCACCAACCATTCGCCGCATCGCGATCAAGACGCTCAGCAAGAGCGATCTGCCCGTCGCCTATCAGGCGCTGGCCGAGGTCGCCAGCCGCGTCCCCCATGACCCCATGGCGCGGGAAGCACAGGCCGCGCTGGAAATCGAATAGTAGCCGGTTGCCAGTTGCTAGTTTTGATCTCCCGAAGGCTGAAGCCCATCACATTCTGAATGACTTTAAGGCAACCCTTCGCCTTCGCTCAGGCCAGGCTCATAAATCCTTGCCCTGACACGATTTTGAACACTGGCAACTGGCAACTGGCAACTGCTTTGTTACACTTGTGGCAGACATGAGCGTCATCGATGAAGTCCTGGAAGCCAACGAGATTTACTCCCGCACCCACGAATTGCGCGCATTGACTCCGCGTCCGGCGCGCAAGCTCGCCGTCCTCACCTGCATGGATACCCGGCTTTCGATTCGCACCCTGGGATTGAAGACCGGAGACGCGCATATTATCCGCAACGCCGGCGGCATCGTGACCGACGACAGCCTGCGCTCGCTGGTGATATCGCATCACCTGCTGGGCACAGAGGAAATCATGGTCATCAACCATACCGATTGTGGATTGATGCTGACCAACGAGCACGACCTGCGCACAAGAATCCAGAACCGCACCGGGACCGCGGCGGTTGCTCCGGCGTTCTTCTACGCCTTCCAGAACATCGAAGAAAACGTGCAGCATCAACTGCAGAAACTGCGCACTCACCCCTGGATTCCCAGGGAGGTCACGATTCGCGGATTTGTTTATGACGTGAGCACCGGACGATTGCGTGAAATCACCAGCGGCGGCAAAGCTTGAGCGAGGCTGCCACGCTGACAACCGCTGGAAGCAAAAACGGCTCACAACCACTACAATAGTTGTACGCACGCGCTCGAATACATGGGCCTGTAGCTCAGCGGTAGAGCAGGAGACTCATAATCTCTTGGTCGCAGGTTCGAATCCTGCCGGGCCCACCAAAAACTGCCAAGCTCCAGGCTCTCAGCTCCAAGGTTTCGGGCCCATACCTCTCTCCAGGGCTACTCTTTTAATTTTGCTGTTCTTTTATCGCTTGAATTTTGCCGGCCTTGATCGCGGCTCTTAACTGCGCGTGGTCGCGGCTGGTCTGGTCGGCGTAGGAAAAAGCGAATTTCGCGATGGCTTTATCCATTTTGTCGCTGGCGCCAAGATATCCAGCCAGGGCTGCCGGACTCCCCGTGCGAGAGTGCCCTTTGGCCATCAGTTCGCCACATACACGGGCGTAATCGCGCAATCCCTGGCCTTTCAGCTCTTCCATCTCGATGCTTGCCTTATGGTCGCGAAGCTGGCGTACCAGGTAGTCGCGGCCTTCGATGGCTGTCCATCCCAGGAGCGGGTCGCATTGCGTCTGCAGGCGGCGTTGCCCTTCCACCACGCGGCGGCCTTCATTCAGAAAATTTTCGATTTCTTTCACGTAATTCGCATAGGCGGAGGGCGGCTCCTCTTTTATTTGCAGGAATAGAGGATCTTTGAGGCTGTTTCCCAGCAGGAGCACGACGAAGTCGCGGGTTCCTACGCTGCCTGTCCCCACAACTTTGAAGGCAACATCCACCGGAGAATAGCGGTCGAGCAGGATTTGGCGCTCCGCGGGAAGAGTTTCACGGTAGCTTCCAAGTGCCGCCAGCACCTGCCGCACTACGCGCCTGGGCACATGGCTCAGCAAGGGCTTGGACTCGATGAAGGCCGGCAGCTTGTTTTTGCCCGGCCGTGTGAGTTTTTCCAGGGTCTCAAGAGGCGTTGCCCGCCGCGCCTTCTGCAAGACCCCTGCGATGGGCGCCAGGCGCAGATGACGCAAGACTTGAAAACGCTCAAGCTCGGTGAACGGCATATTAGAAAACTTTGATACAAAGGCGCGATACGACTGCATCAACAAATAAACTGCCTCTTTGCAGCACTCCTCGGAACTGCCGGCCTCTCGCCCGGCGAGCACCAGGCTTGCGGCCAAACGTTTTACGTCCCACTCCCAGGGCGCCCGGATGGTTTCATCGAAGTCGTTGACATCGAAAATCAACTCGCCGTCGGGAGCGGCGTAGGCCCCGAGATTGCGGACGTGAGCATCACCGCAGATCTGGGTAATCAATCCGCTGCTGGGCAAGGTGGCCAGATCCGCGGCCATCAAGGGCACTGCCCCGCGAAAAAATCCAAAAGGCGAGGCCGCCATGCGCCCCATCTTAATGGGCACAAGGCGGGGAACGCGCCCGCGATTAGCCGCCATGATTAATTCAATCGGATCAAAGCGCCGGCGTTTGCCGCTCCACTCCCCATGCGCCGGACGGCTGACGACATCGCGGCGGCTCCGGCCATAACGCCGCATTTCATCCACATCGGGAACTTTCCTGCTAAGTGACTTTAAAGGGTGGTCCATGCGCGCGTCGGGCGAAATTACCAGGCTCCAGTAAGGAATTGCCTACCGGCCATTTTAACGATGAATTCACACAGTTTTAATTTTCTTTTTGTTTTGAATCGTTACTCTGGAGTTAATTTGGTTAACTTCATGCTGTTGACTCCGGGCTGTGATGCTGCAACGGCATCACAGCCGAATTTTTTTCATTCAAGGGGTCCAATACTGCTGAGGGGCCGGGAACAAGGGAAATTGGAGATGAAAATCCCGTGAATTGCAATGGGGAATTTATGCGGGCAGGTTTGACACCTTTTGTCTGGGATTGTTATAGTCGAAGGGTCTTGCAATGGGGTTCCTCAGTGCAAGACTCCGGCCGCTGGGAATCCACTAGCACGCTCGAAACAGGCACATCACCCTGCAGAAGCACTTACCAGCCGTCGTTTCGATTTCTGATTCCAGGGAGTACCGGTCTCTGGAAAGGCAGAAGGCAGCATGAGTTTTGTAGATTACGCATCCGAAGAGACTCCATCCCGCACAACCGAAGCCGCGCCCCATCCGCAAGCGGCGGAGCGCCATACGAGTGCGGCTGATGCCAATCAAGAGTCAATAAGCGACAGCACGCAAAGTGGAAATCCCGCGACCGAAAGCGATCATCATTCTGAGAACCTCCGGCACTCTGGCGGCCAGCAACCCTCCAGCGTTTCCGGTCACAAACAAGAAACCCACATGGAAGATTTCGCAACCGTACTCGAGAATTTCGAAGCAGCCCAAACCGAAGCCATGGCCGCGATGGAGAACAAAGTCCTCGCCGGCACTGTGCTCAAACTGACCTCCACCTACCTTGTCGTTGATATTGGCGGCAAGTCCGAAGGCATGGTGCCCATCGCAGAGGTGCTTGACCATGAGGGCAACCCCAAGTTCAAGCCCAGCGACGAGATCACCGTCATGGTGGAACATGGAGAAACCGAAGAGGGATATCCCAAGCTCTCGCACATAAAGGCCCAGCGCCAACAGTCCCTGGAGGCGATCGAAAAGGCCTATAACGACAAATCCACGATCAAAGGGCGGATTGTCGAGCGAGTCAAAGGCGGGCTCTCGGTGGATCTGAACGGGGCTGTAGCATTTCTTCCCGGCTCGCAGGTCGACGTGAAACCTGCGCACAACCTCGACGCCATGAAAGGGCAGGAGATCGAGGTACGCATCATCAAGCTGAACCGCAAGCGCGGCAATATTGTGGTTTCGCGCAAGGCCATCCTCGATGAAATTGTGGCCGAGCAGCGCAACAAAACCCTGGAAAAGCTCTATGAAGGCGCAGACCTGACCGGCTCAGTGAAGAACCTGACCGACTACGGCGCTTTTGTGGACTTGGGCGGCATTGACGGCTTGTTGCATATTACAGATATGTCCTGGGGCCGCCTGACGCACCCGCGCGACCTGGTGCACGTTGGCGATGAGATCCATGTGAAGGTCTTGAAATTCGACAAAGACAAGCAGCGCGTGTCATTGGGCTTCAAACAGCTCACGCCTGACCCGTGGCTGGATGCCGCCGAGCGCTATCCCGTGGGCGCGCATGTGAAGGGCCGCGTGATCAGCGTAACCGATTACGGCGCATTCGTGGAGTTGGAACAGGGTATCGAAGGGTTGATCCACGTCAGCGAGATGAGCTGGTCCAAGCGCATGAAGCACCCCTCGAAGATCGTCAAGATCAACGATCAGGTTGAGACCGTAGTGCTGAACGTGAATCCCACCGAGCGGCGTATCTCGCTCGGCCTCAAGCAGCTTGAAAGCAATCCCTGGGACACTCTCCACGAGAAATATCCCACCGGGATGGTGGTCGAAGGCAAAGTCCGCAACCTCACTGAGTTTGGCGCCTTTGTGGAAGTTGAAGAAGGTATCGACGGCCTGGTTCACGTAAGCAACATGAGCTGGACCAAGCGGGTGAAACATCCTTCCGAAGTTTTGAAGAAAGGCGAGAAAGTGCGCGCCGTGGTGCTTGCCATTGAACCTGAGCACCGGCGCCTTTCCCTCGGCCTCAAACAATTGCAGCCGGACGCATGGCAGAGCTTCTTCGATACCCACAAGATCGGCGACGTGGTGCATGGCAAGGTATTGCGCACCGCCCAATTCGGCGCTTTTGTGCAGATCTCAGAAGGCGTAGAAGCCCTGTGCCATAATTCAGAGGCGGTGGATGAGCACGGCTCGTCCATCAAGCTGGAACCCGGGATCGAGCACGATTTCAAGATCGTAAAAATGAACCCCGAGGAAAAGAAAGTCGGGTTGAGCTTGCGCGGAATCGGTGAAGAAGCCAGCCGGGCTGATGTGGAAGCTTACAAGCAGCCGGTTTCCAGCTCCGGAGCAACCACCACGCTGGGCGAGATCATGTCGCTCAAGCGCGCCAGCAACGACCAGAACTAACGGCCAGAACTAAAGTTTTCCAGCCTCATACAAGCCGCAGATTTAGTCTGCGGCTTTTGTGTCTTTCCTGAGCTTTAGTTCTTAGCTTCTGTCGCTAGAGCTCAAGAACTAAGAGCTAATAGCTACTTCTTTTGATTATCCGTCTTTTGACTGTCGTCAGTCTTCTGATTTTGTTCAGTCTTCTGGGCCCGGTCCGTCTTCTGATTTTGATCGTTCTTCTGACTCTGATCAATGTGCAAATTAAGCGTGGCCTTTTCGCGCGAATCGAATGCGCTCAGCGTCTTAGTCGGGCTTTTGCTTCCATTCAATCCTGCGTAGAGTTCGTAATCCTGGTTGGGCGCCAGGCCGCTAAACTGGTATTTTCCGCTATCCGTTGTGATGGAAGTCTTCACATTTTGAGTTTTGGTGTTTTTCAGGTAGACAACGGCGCGTGCCACAGGATTATCGCTCTGGTCCAAAACCACGCCCGTGACCGAGCGCACAGCCGGGCCCGTCTTTTGGACTTCAGGGGCCAGGGTGCCCGTGTTCTGGCCTCCGCCAATGCCGAATTGGAAGCCATAGGCGAGAGCACCCGCCAATAGCAAAGTCAAAAGCGCGACGCGTTGTTTTGCGTTGAGCATAATGTGCCTCCTTACGGCTGCGCCCGGTTCCGGCGCAAGCCGATTATACGTCCGGGCCTTTTTCCTGCGTCAATGATCGATGGCTGCTACTCCGTTAGATGCAGGCCAACATCCTCACGTTCATCGTTTTGAATATGAACCTTAGCCTCGGGCGGCGGAGCGCCTTTGCGTGTCTTCACATCGGCCCACACAATATAATCGGCTTCGCCCGCCGGCACGCGCTGGGCGAATTCGCCGCGATGGTCGGAGGTAAGCTCCCATTTGGCTTTTTTCTCGTTAGCGGGACGAATTTTTACTCTCACGCCATAGGCACTGTGGTTATCGGGCCCATAGACCGTGCCAAAGATCAGCGCATAAGGCTTTTCTTTGACAGACTTCCAGGCGAACGCCCGGACAGGACGCAATGCCAGGATGGCCGCAGCCAGAACCAGCAGCGCAACCGGCAACCACAAGCCTGTCGCCGCGGATTTAATATTCTTCTTCCTCTTCTTCATCCTCGTCTTCGTCATCTTCGTCTTTTTCTTCAGCAACCCGGTTCAGTTCGAGTGGATTGATCGTGACCACCTCAAAATCAGTGCCACACTCGCCGCAGGAGATGATGTCGCCTTCATCTACTTCGTCTTCAGCAATGTCGAGGTCGGTTTCGCATTCAGGACACAGCACCATTTCTCTTTTTCCTCATTCTTTCTTTCGAAGTCCTTATATTTATTATTAGAATCTTATGTGTGCTAACGTCAAGAGGGCTGGGATGACCATTCAATTAATAAGGAACTTGCTATGATTAGCAAGCGAATTTTTCTCCTGACTGCCTGTCTGATGGGGTTATCCGCCGGGGCGGTTGCCGAAGGGCAAGCCGCTCTAAAAGCCTCCCAGGCCGCTCCCAGGCCCTCTCACAAGGCCAGGGCCAAAAGCGCAAGGCTGGCCGCCTCTACCGGCATGCAAGCCGATGCGGTGATTGCCAAAGCCCTGAAAAGCATCTCGGCCACCCAGATTCAACATACTATTGAGACGCTGGTGGCCTTCGGCAATCGCAGTACGCTCTCTTCCGCCCAGCCAGCTGCCGGCGGTCACGGCATTACCGCGGCCCGCGACTGGATCAAAAACGAGTTCGACAGCTACGCGAAAGATTGCGGCGGATGCCTCGACGTTCAGTTGGATACCTTTACTCAGCCTGTTTCCGAGCGGGTTCCGCAGCCGACGGAACTATCCAACGTTTATGCCGTTTTGCGCGGAACCGATCCGGAGAGTGCAGGGCGCATTGTGCTGGTGACCGGCCACTATGATTCCCGCAACAGCGATCCGCTGAACGCGACCGAGTTGGCCCCCGGCGCCAACGACGACGGCAGCGGCGTGGCCATCTCCCTGGAGTGCGCGCGCGTACTGAGCCAACTCAAGTTTCCCGCGACCATTATTTTTCTGACCGTGGCCGGAGAAGAACAAGGGCTCTACGGCAGCAAACATTTTGCCCAGATGGCGCGGCAAAAGGGCTGGCAGATTGAAGCAGTCTTGAATAACGACATTGTGGGAGGCGACAAGAGCCCCGAGCAGAATCCCAGGACCGTGCGCGTATTTTCAGAGGGTATTCCCGTAGCAGCCACCGAGGCGGAGCTGCGCCAGATTCGAAACCAGGGTAGCGAGAACGATTCGCCTTCGCGCGAGTTGGCGCGCTACATCGCCGAGGTTGGAAACGCATATCTGTCGGACTACTCGTTTGCCCCGACCCTCATCTACCGCCGCGACCGCTATTTGCGCGGCGGCGACCACACCTCGTTCAATGAAGAAGGATTTGCCGCCATCCGGTTCACCGAATGGCGCGAAGATTTTCACCATCAGCACCAGAACGTGCGCGTGGAAAATGGCATCGAATATGGAGACTTGCCAAAGTTTGTAGATTTCGACTACGTGGCCAATGTAGCGCGGCTGAACGCTGCCGCGCTGGCATCGCTGGCCTCCGCCCCGGCGCCGCCGCAAAATGTGAAGATCCAGACTAAAGAATTAGATAATAATACGGCCTTGGATTGGACCCCTTCCGCCCGGGACGTCACCGACGAAATCCTGTGGCGGGCCACCGACGCGAACCGCTGGAGCAGGGCGCCCAAAACACAGGTGAAACTTACGATGAACATGGAATCGGGGAAAAACGCGCGCCGCCTTGCAAACGTCGAGATGTCGAAGGACAATGTAATCTTTGCCGTGCGCGCTGTGGATGCCCAGGGACATAAGAGCTTGCCTGTTGTGCCCACGCCGGAAAGATAAGTTATGCCTCCGAAGAGACAATATCGGCCTCCCAGCACCACCGGTGGAATGACGCTCTCTTTTCCTCCGTTTACCAAGGGGGTCATGTGGCTGCTTGCCATTAATTTGGGCGGTTTTTTACTGCTGAGACTCTTTAGCCTTTCGCAACCAACAATGTGGATCGTAGACGGCGTAATCAAAATGTTCGCCTTGCAGCCCCATGCTGCGCTCCATGGAGCTGTATGGCAGGTTGTAACTTATGCCTTCATTCATTTCGATACTCTAAACATAATTTTTGTCCTTCTGGGTATTTGGTTCATTGGATCTTTCCTGGAATCGGCATGGGGAACACAGCGTTTTCTGATTTTTTACCTCGCGTGCGCCGCTGGGGGCGGGGTAGGGTCCATGGCGCTAGCCTACGCTCTCGGAGTTGCATCTGATGCTCATCTGATATTTGCTGGAGCCAATGGCGCCATTTTGGGGATGTTAGTAGCCATTGGAGTCTTATGGGCGGATCTTGAATTCATGATGATTCCATTTCCGTTCATGATCAAAGCGAAGTATATGGTCGCGGTTGCCATTGTCGTAGATTTGGTTTATTCGTTTCGCGAAGGCGGACTCGTTTACCTGGGTGAGTTCGGAGGACTCATTTACGCACTGTTTTACGTCAAGCTTATGATGCGGAATCCGAGGCGGCAATACGCTCCCGGCGTCTATCCCGGCCGCGGGCTTTCCGACCGGATTTACGAGCCGCAGCCTGTGAAGAAACCCTCTTTACTCGCCCGCTGGCGCGATTCCTACTACCGCTGGAAGCGCCGCCGCGCCGCCCGCAAGTTCGAAGTCTACATGCGCAAGCACGACCGTCAGGTTTACTTTGACGAGCACGGCAACTACATTGACCCTGAATCGGCCGAAGGCCGCCGCCGCGAAGAAGATGAGAGCAAGAAGCCGTGGATCAACTGAAAAATTCTTGTAATTTCCCGAAATAGGAAGTTTTTAAAACCTCCGGCTATTGATACCTGCGGGCCCTTCAAAACTCTTTATCTATCGTTTCCCACTGGCAACTGGGAGCTGGCAACTGCTTTTCACTTTCTTCTGCGCTCGGCCGCCACATGAATGCGAGCCGGTTTGCGGCGGTCTTTTTTGCGCGGGCGATGGAACTCCTGGGCATCGCTGGCGCCGGCTACGTGCAGGCGCATGAAGTTGGTTGAGCCGGAAAATCGCTGGGTTCCGGCTACAACTCCCATAACGTCTCCGGGAACGACCGCCTTGCTCTGCAGCAGCTCTCGTTCGGCAAAGAGCACCATGTCTTCCGCCGATGGAATCTTGCCGCAGGCCACCGGATAAACGCCCCAGTACATATTCAGGCGATTGCACACCCGGGCCACGTGAGAGAAGCCGTAAATCAGGCATTTGGGGCGGTATTTGGAGATGAGGCGGGCGGTGTTGCCTGATTCGGTGTAAACCGAGATAGCGCGCATATCCAGGTCGAGCGCGGCATGGGCCACCGATTCGCAAATGGTTTCTGCGATCGAGAGCTGATGGGTATCGTGCCGGCGGCGCATGACCGCTTCGCCCATGTTGTTTTCGGCCTCAAGCACAATGCGCGACATGATGGCCACCGCCTCCCGCGGATACTTGCCGCTGGCGGTCTCCGCCGAGAGCATCACGGCGTCTGTACCATCGAAGATGGCGTTGGCCACGTCGCTGGCTTCGGCGCGCGTAGGCCGCGGATTTTCAATCATCGATTCCAGCATTTGCGTAGCCGTGATCACCGGCTTGCGCCACGCCAGCGCGCGCCTGATAATGTGCTTCTGGATGACCGGCACCTTTTCCGGAGGCATCTCCACCCCCAGATCGCCGCGCGCCACCATGACGCCTTCGGCCACGTCGAAAATTTCTTCCAGGTGCTCGATGGCCTGCGGCTTTTCCAGCTTGGCAATCACCGGCATATCGGAGTTGTGCAGCGCCAGTTGGCGCTTCACCGCCCGCACATCATCGGCCGTGCGGACGAACGACACCGCGACCACATCCACGCCGTGCTTGATGCCGAAGGCCAGGTCCTGCTCGTCTTTTTCCGTGAGCGAGGGCACGCTAAGCACGCGGCCGGGCAGATTGATTCCCTGATGTTCGCCCAGCAGGCCGCCATTGATGACCTCGCACTCCACGTCGTCTCCATGAATGCTCTTGACATGCAGCTCGATGAGCCCATCGCAAAGCAGGATGCGCGCGCCCGGCTCGACATCCTGAGCCAGGGTCTGGAAGGTGGTGGAAATCAGCGAAGCAGTTCCCATCACGTCGCGCGGCGTAATCACCAGCTTTGACCCGGCTTTGAGCGCGACCGGAGTGCGGTGTTTCAGCCGTCCGGTGCGGATCTTGGGCCCCTGCAGGTCCTGCAGGATGCAGATGCTGCGGCCTTCCTTTTCAGCCACGCGGCGCAACAACTCGATGCGCTTGGCATGGTCCGGATAGGTGCCGTGCGAGAAATTCAGGCGGGCGATATCCATGCCCATACGCATCAGGTCGCGCAGCGCCGATTCGGAGCTGCTGGCGGGGCCGATAGTACACACAATTTTGGCGCGACGCTTGCTATCGCGTACCGGGGAAACGGCTTCTTGCTCTGCCGTTTCATCCATTTCCTTAACATCGGGCGAGGGAACTGTCATCAAATTCATTCCTTTATAGTTTATCTGTTTTCTTCAATGAGGCTGAACCGTGGGCTCAGAGGGCTTAACCTCTGCCGCAGCCGCCGGAACCGCCGGCACAGTGCGCGGGTATATGAGGGCGTTGAATTCCGCGCCCATCAAGACGATTAAAGAGACTATATAAAGCCAGACCAGCAGCGCAATGGCTACACCCAGGGGCCCGTAGATCTGGTTATAGTCGGCAAAATTGATCACATACCAGCCAAACAGCTCGGTTGCCGCCAGCCAAAGCACCGTGGACAGCGCCGCGCCCGGCAAGACACGGTACCAGGGCTGCCAGCGGGGCAATCCAAAATGATAAATCAGCGCCAATACGGCAACGCTGGTCAGCATGGAAAGCCCCCAGCGCAGCAGCAATGAAAGAATGACAATCATTGGCGTAAACTCGCGGCTGCTGTGCAGAATGCTCCAATTCTCCATCTGGCTGCCAAAGGCTGCCGAGAGGGTAGCCATGGTCATGGGAATGAAAGATGCCAGCACGAGAAGGAACGCAATCCAGCGCTCTTTGAGCGGATGCCAGCAATGCTGCATGCGATAGGCCCGCACGAAACCATCCATCCATGAGACCACCACTCCCGAGGCGGCAAAGAGCATGATGGCTCCGGCGGAAATCACCGTGCTGAGCGGCCGGGCCTGGGGATTTTCAAAATATGCGCGCACCGCGTCCTTGGTGCCCGGAGGCACAATCGCATTCAGCGCAGCCGCGATCTCCTGAACGATCTCAATCGTCTGGTGCGACACCGCCAGAACGGCCGCCACTACCATCAGCGTAGGAAACAGCGTCAGGATGGAGTAGTAGGCCGCCGCCCGCGCGGAGGTAAACACATCATGCTCAAACCCTCGCCATAACGCGAGGCGAAAGAGCCGCAGGAACCTTAGCATAAGCAGTTAAGAGTATGAGAAACGGCCCTAAGCTGCAAGTTGCGAAGGAAACAGAAGGCCCAACCGCGGAGGCGTGGAGAAAACCTGTTTCGCCGCGGATTTACACAAAATGTTTTTTGGTTTGGGCTGGGATTGAGGAGTGAGTACCCACCCCCCCTTGCTCAGCTAGGGTCCCTCTATTAAGCCTTTTATATTCAATAACATGCGGCGCATAAAAAATATGCCGCAAGGGTTCGTATTGGCTATCTTCAAGCCTTGCGGCGCCGAAAAATCGATGAGGAACACTTTGCCAGAGGACACCGGCGTATCGAGTTGTCAAGGAACAATTCTGAACAGCACTGAGCTATGCGTTTTCGAGGCAAGAAACCTGAAACACACCTCGAGGCCTATGATGGCACGAAGTGGGCACAGGATTAACCATGTGATATCACCCACAAAGAAAGTTGAGTTTTTTGGCGATTCGCACTTTCAGAATCGTCGCAACCTGCGCGAGTCCTTCTGAAAATGCCTTGACACGACCTGTCAACCCAAGCATTCTTGGGGGCTTTCGACTCGGGCATTTGTCCTCCCACCCCATCCCTCGGCTCAAGATGACAGGTGCAAAAGGGAATTGAGCAAAAACGCGGGCCCTTGCAAGCCCGCGTTTTGGCTAATGTTGAGTGCTGACTGCTGACTGCTATTCCGCCGCCAGCTCTTCGGTTTCGCCTTCCTGGCGCATGAGTTCGAGCTGGCGCTCGGCCTCCTGGTAGGCTTGTGAGACCTCTTCCTGCACCTTCGCGGCGGCCTCTTCCAGCTCCGGCGCCAGGCGCACGTTGCGGTAGTACTCCATACCGGTTCCGGCAGGAATGAGGCGGCCGACGATGACGTTCTCTTTCAGCCCGCGCAGGTGGTCCACCGCTCCGTTGATCGAGGCTTCGGTCAGCACGCGCGTGGTCTCCTGGAACGATGCCGCGGAGATGAACGAATCGGTCGAGAGCGAGGCCTTGGTGATACCCAACAGCAGCGGACGCCCCGTTGCCGGTTTGCCGCCGTTCACGATGACGCGCTCGTTTTCCTCGCGGAAGTGGAACTTGTCAATCTGCTGCTCCAGCAGGAAGGTGGTGTCGCCTACGTCTTCGACCTTCACCCAGCGCATCATCTGGCGAACGATGACTTCAATGTGCTTGTCGCTGATGTTGACGCCCTGCAGGCGGTAGACCTCCTGGATTTCGTTCACCAGGTAGGCCTGCAGCTCTTTCTCTCCCAGCACGGCAAGAATGTCGTGCGGGTTGAGCGGACCATCCATCAGGGGCTCACCAGCTTTTACCCGCTCGCTCTCCTGCACGTTGATGTGTACGCCACGCGGTACGGAGTACTCTTTTTCCGTCCCGGTGTCGCTGATGACGAAGATCTTGCGCTGTCCTTTGGCCACCTCGCCGAACTTCACGGTGCCATCGATCTCGCTGATGACCGCCGTCTCGCGCGGCTTGCGGGCTTCGAACAGCTCGACCACGCGCGGCAGACCGCCGGTGATGTCCTTGGTCTTGGTGGTTTCACGCGGAATCTTGGCCAGCACGTCGCCAGGATGCACGGTGTCGCCGTCACCGATCATAAGGTGAGCCCGCGACGGCATGAGATAACGGCGCGTGCTCTTGCCCTTGATGAGGATCGCCGGCTGGCGCTTCTCATCGGGCGACTCGGTGACCACGTGGCGCGAAAGTCCGGTGACTTCGTCCACTTCTTCGTGCAGCGTCAAGCCTTCCTGCAAGTCTTTGTACTGCACTTGCCCGCCGATTTCGGTCAGAATGGCGAAGGTGTAGGGGTCCCACTCGACCAGGGCCTGCCCCAGTTGGACCTGCGCGCCATCTTCCACCTTCAGCTTGGCGCCGTAGACTACGGCGTAGCGTTCTTTTTCGCGGCCCTTTTCGTCGAGGACCGTGATGGAGCCGGCGCGGTTCATTACCACCAGGTCGCCCGTCTTCGATCTGACGGTCTGCAATCCGACAAAGCGCGCCATGCCGGCGTTTTTCGCTTCGAGCCGCGACTGCTCCGAGACTCGCGATGCGGTCCCGCCGATGTGGAAGGTGCGCATGGTGAGCTGCGTTCCCGGCTCGCCGATGGATTGCGCCGCAATCACGCCTACGGCCTCGCCCAGCTCGACCAGCCGTCCGGAAGCAAGGTTGCGTCCATAGCAGCTTACGCAGACGCCGCGCTTGGATTCGCAGGTCAACACCGAGCGGATCTTCACGCGCTCGATGCCGGCGGACTGAATGGCCGAGGCCAGCTCCTCGTTGATGTCCTGATTGATATCAACGATGACGTTGCCTTCGTAGTCTTTGATCTTCTCCAGCGAGACGCGGCCGATAATGCGATCGCGCAGCGGCTCGATGATGTCGCCGGCTTCAACGATGGAGCCGACGTAAATGCCATCCAGCGTTCCGCAGTCGTTCTCGCTGATGATCACGTCCTGGGCCACGTCAACCAGGCGGCGGGTCAGGTAGCCGGAGTCGGCGGTCTTGAGCGCCGTATCGGCCAGTCCTTTGCGCGCGCCGTGGGTTGAGATGAAGTACTGCAACACCGTCAACCCCTCGCGGAAGTTGGCCGTGATGGGCGTCTCGATGATTTCGCCCGACGGCTTGGCCATGAGACCGCGCATGCCGGAGAGCTGGCGGATCTGCTGTTTCGATCCGCGAGCGCCGGAGTCGGCCATAACGTAAATCGGGTTCAGGTTGCCGGCTTTATCCTGCTGCTTCATGGCATCGAACATTTCGTCGGCAACTTTTTCCGTAATCTTCGACCAGATTTCCACGACCTTGTTGTAGCGCTCGCCGAAGGTGATGGCGCCGTCAAGATATTGCTGCTGCACGTTGATGACTTCTTTTTCCGCGCGGCTGACCAGCGTCGCCTTATCGTCGGGAATGACCATGTCGTCAATACCGATGGAAAGACCCGCCTTGGTGGCAGAGCGGAAGCCAAGCTGCTTCACCTGGTCGAGCATCTTGACCGTGATCTCCAGGCCAAAGCGCAGATAGCAATAGTTCACAAGCTGCCCGATACCCTTCTTCTTGAGCAGACCGTTGATAAACGGCATGGCATCGGGAAGCTCATCGTTCAGGATCACACGGCCCACGGTGGTGTTCAGCAACTGGCGCTCCACCTTCTTAGGTTCGGTGTGCAATACATCCTGATCGTCATAGGCGGCAGTAAGGTCAATGACCTCGCCGCTGTAACGCAGCCGGATGGGGGTAAGCGTCTCCACCTCGCCGGCTTCGAGCGCAAGCAGCACTTCGTCAATGTTGGCGAAGGCGCGGCCGTCACCCTTGGCGCCTTTGCGCTCCTTGGTCAGGTAGTAAATTCCCAGCACCATGTCTTGCGTAGGCACGGTAATAGGCTGGCCTGAGGCCGGCGACAGAATGTTGTGCGATGAAAGCATCAACACGCTGGCTTCCACCTGCGCCTCGGGCGAAAGCGGGATGTGCACAGCCATCTGGTCGCCGTCGAAATCGGCGTTAAAGGCGGTGCAAACCAGCGGATGAATCTTGATGGCTTTGCCTTCCACCAGCACCGGCTCAAAGGCCTGGATGCCCAGGCGGTGCAGGGTGGGAGCGCGATTCAGCAGCACCGGATGGTCTTTGATGACCTCTTCCAGGATGTCCCATACGATGGGCTCCTGCTGTTCTACCATCTCTTTGGCTTGCTTGATGGTGGTGCACTGCCCGGTCTGCTCCAGCCGGTGATAGATAAACGGTTTAAACAGCTCAAGCGCCATCTTCTTGGGCAGGCCGCACTGGTGCAGCTTGAGCTCGGGACCGACCACGATGACCGAACGGCCGGAGTAGTCCACGCGCTTGCCCAGCAGGTTCTGGCGGAAGCGTCCCTGCTTGCCTTTGAGCGTATCGCTGAGCGACTTGAGCGGACGGTTATTGGCCCCGCGCAGCACGCGGCCACGGCGGCCGTTATCGAACAGCGCGTCTACCGCTTCCTGCAGCATGCGCTTTTCGTTGCGCACAATGACCTCAGGCGCGTGCAGGTCCATCAGCTTCTTCAACCGGTTGTTGCGGTTGATGACGCGGCGATACAGATCGTTCAGATCAGAAGTCGCAAAGCGGCCGCCATCGAGCGGCACCAGGGGACGCAGCTCGGGCGGGATGACCGGAATTACATCCAGGATCATCCACTGCGGCTTGTTGCCGCTTCTGCGGAACGCTTCGACAACCTTGAGCCGCTTGGCATACTTAAGGCGCTTCTGCAGCGAGCTTTCATGCTTCATTTTCTCGCGCAGCTCCAGCGACATCTCATCCACATTGACGCGCTTAAGTAATTCTTTGATAGCTTCGGCGCCCATCATGGCTTTGAAGCCGGTGGCGCGATACTGCTGGTCGAGCTCGCGGAAGTGTTGCTCGTCTTTGATGACCTCGTATTCCTTCACCGGAGCATCGCCAGGATCGACGACCACGTAGGCTTCGAAATACAGAATGGATTCCAGCTCGCGCAGCGAGATATCCAGGATGTGGCCGATGCGCGAGGGCAGTCCTTTGAAAAACCACACGTGCGAGCAGGGCGAAGCCAGCTCAATGTGGCCCAGGCGTTCGCGCCGAACTTTCGAGAGCGTGACTTCAACGCCGCACTTGTCGCAGATGACGCCGCGGTGCTTCATGCGCTTGTATTTGCCGCACAGGCACTCCCAGTCGGCGACCGGGCCAAAGATGCGGGCGCAGAACAGGCCGTCGCGCTCCGGCTTGAAGGTGCGGTAATTGATGGTCTCAGGCTTGGTGACCTCACCATGCGACCAGCTCCGGATTTTTTCCGGAGACGCCAGGCTGATGCGGATCGCGTCAAAATCGCTGACTGGGTTGCTGAGATCGAATGGGCTCGAACGATACAAGGGATTCCTCCATGGGGTGTTTGCGTCCACCACAAACGGCCTCCGGATCGGTTGCCAGAGCCGGGCGGTGAATGCCCGGCTCTCCGATTAATTTTTTCTTTCGCCTTGTCCGGAAGCAATTCAGGCGAAAGAACGAATCTTGATCTGCGTTTATCCGCGTTCATCCGCGGCGAAAAACTGCTCTTAATCCGCTGCGGCGGCCACGACCTGCTTCTTGCCGCCTTCCACTTTGATCAATTCAACGTCAAGGCAAAGCGATTGCAGCTCGCGCACCAGAACGTTGAACGATTCCGGTACGCCGGGCTCGATGGCAGCTTCGCCTTTCACGATGGCCTCGTAGATCTTGGTGCGGCCATAAACGTCGTCAGACTTTGCCGTCAGCAGCTCCTGCAGGATGTAAGCCGCGCCGTAAGCTTCGAGCGCCCAGACTTCCATCTCTCCGAAGCGCTGTCCGCCGAACTGCGCCTTGCCGCCCAGCGGCTGCTGCGTAATCAGCGAGTACGGACCGATGCTGCGGGCGTGGATCTTGTCATCCACCAGGTGCGAGAGCTTGAGCATGTAGATGTAACCCACTGTTACCGGCTGCTCGAACTTCTCGCCGGTCATGCCGTCGAACAGATCCACCTTGCCTGAGGTCGGCAGGCCGGCCTCTGACAGCAGCGACTTGATCTCGGTTTCGCGGGCGCCGTCAAACACCGGTGAGCCGAAATAAACACCTTTCTCGAAGGTTTCGGCCACGCGCATCAGGGCTTCGTCATCCAGCTCCGTGATGGTCTCCACGAAGGCGCTGTCTTTGAAGACCTTCTTCAGCTCGCGGCGCACGTCTTCCACCTTGATCTTGGTGCGGTCCAGAAGCTCGGAAACGCGCCGGCCAAGCTCGTGACCCGCCCAGCCCAGGTGAGTTTCAAGAATCTGGCCCACGTTCATACGGCTGGGCACGCCCAGAGGATTGAGCACAATCTCGACCGGCGTTCCGTCGGCCAGATAGGGCATATCTTCTTCCGGCAGAATGCGCGCAATCACGCCCTTGTTGCCGTGGCGGCCGGCCATCTTGTCGCCGACGCTGAGCTTGCGCTTCATGGCGATGTAGACCTTCACCAGCTTGATTACGCCGGGAGGCAGCTCATCGCCTTTCTGCAGTTTTTCCACTTTCTCTTTGACGATCTTGCGCAGAACATCGATCTGGCGCGAGGTCATCTCTTCAATTTCATCGATCTGCTCGTTGACGCGCGGGTCTTTGTCGGCGTACTTGATGCGTTTCAGGTTGCGCGTCGAAATGCGCTCGATGGTCTCGCGGTCAAGAACCACGCCTTTGGTCAGAAGGCGCTTGTTGGTCTTCTCATCGTGCAGGTCGGCCTCGACTTTTTTATCGCCCAGCAGGGATTCCAGGCGCTTGAGGCGCTCGTCGGTGAGAATTCGGATCTCGTCGGCGAGGTTCTTCTCCAGGCGCTCCACCTGCGTGGCCTCGATCTGTTTGGCGCGCTCGTCCTTTTCCTGTCCCTTGCGCGAGAAGATCTTTACATCAACCACCGTGCCCTCGATGCCCGGAGGGCAGGTGAGAGACGCATCGCGCACATCGCCGGCTTTTTCGCCGAAGATGGCGCGCAGCAGTTTCTCTTCCGGCGTGAGCTGGGTTTCGCCCTTGGGCGTAACCTTGCCCACCAGGATGTCTCCCGGCTTCACGCTGGCGCCAATGCGGATGACGCCGCTTTCGTCAAGATCGCGCAGCGACGACTCGCTGACGTTGGGAATGTCGCGCGTGACCTCTTCCGGCCCCAGCTTGGTGTCGCGCGCCTCGATTTCGAACTCTTCGATGTGAATCGAGGTGTAGTAATCCTCTTTCACCATCTTTTCCGAAATCAGGATGGCGTCTTCAAAGTTGTAGCCGCGCCAGGGCATGAAGGCCACCAGCACGTTGCGGCCCAGGGCCAGCTCGCCCTGGTCGGTGCAGGGACCATCGGCGATTACCTGCCCCTTCAGCACGCGGTCGCCCTTGCGGACAATCGGCTTCTGGTTGATGCAGGTGTTCTGGTTAGAGCGCTTGAATTTGGTCAGCGCATAAATATCGCTGCCCACCTCGCGCGAGAGCTGCGTAGGATGGTGCTCGCCTTCCACGCGCACGATGACGCGCTCGGAATCCACCGAATCCACGATTCCATTGCGGCGGGCCAGGACAACCGCGCCGGAGTCGCGCGCGGTAACTCCTTCCATTCCCGTTCCCACAATGGGAGCCTCGGCACGCAGCAGGGGGACCGACTGGCGCTGCATGTTCGCGCCCATGAGCGCGCGGTTGGCGTCGTCGTGCTCCAGGAACGGGACCAGGGAAGCCGCCACGGAAACCAGTTGCTTGGGGCTGACGTCGATGAAATCAACCTCGTCGCGGCTCACCAGCACAAAGTTACCCGCCTTGCGGGCGTTCACCAGTTCGCTGGTAATGCGGCCCTTATCATCCAACTCTACGTTGGCCTGCGCGATGACGTGGCGGTCTTCTTCCCAGGCAGAGAGATAGAAGGAATGCGGCTCGTTTTCGATCTGGCGCTTGCGGCGCTCTTTCAAATCCGCATTGGCTTTTTCTACTTCGTGTTTTTCGATCACATCGCCCACGCGGTAGTCGCTGTCGCCGCCGTTGACAACGGTCACGAAGTCGAGCACGCGCCCGGCCTTGACCTTGCGGTAAGGCGACTCGATGAAGCCGTAGTCGTTGATGCGGGCATAGCAGCTCAACGAAGAAATGAGCCCGATGTTCGGACCTTCCGGCGTTTCGATAGGACAAATGCGTCCGTAGTGCGTGGGATGCACGTCGCGCACTTCGAACCCGGCGCGCTCGCGCGAGAGGCCGCCCGGTCCAAGGGCTGAGAGACGGCGCTTGTGCGTGATCTCCGACAACGGATTAGTCTGGTCCATGAACTGCGAGAGCTGCGAAGAGCCGAAGAACTCGCGGATCGCAGCCATCACCGGCTTGGCGTTCACCAGGTCGTGCGGCATGGCGGTTGACATTTCCTGGTAGACCGACATCTTTTCCTTGATGGCGCGCTCCATGCGCACCAGTCCGATGCGGAACTGGTTTTCCATCAGCTCGCCCACGGCGCGCACGCGGCGGTTGCCGAGGTGATCAATGTCATCCACTAGTCCGACATTCTTGCGCAGCTTCAGCAGGTAACGGATCGTTCCGTAGAAATCTTCCGGCTCCAGCGTACGGTTATCGAGGCTGGAGGCATCGGCCTTCTCGAACAACTTGATGTTGAACTTCAGCCGGCCCACGCGCGAGAAGTCATACTTGCGCGGATCGAAAAACATTCCGTGGAACAGCGCGGTCGCGGTATCCAAAGTCGGCGGATCGCCGGGACGCAGCTTGCGGTAAATCTCAATCAGCGCTTCCTGCGGCGTCTTCACCGAGTCGCGGCGCAGCGTGGTGCTGATTACCGTGCCCACATCATCGCGCTCGGGGAAGAAGACTTGGATCTCAACCACGCCCGCTTCGGCAATCTTGCCAAGCTTGTCGGTGGTGATCTCCGTATTGGCCTCTAGCAGAACTTCGCCGGTATTGGTGTCCACGATGTCGGCGGCGGCAAATGCGCCTTCCAGATCGCCCACATCGATTTCAATTTCTGAAATCTTTGCCTTCTGGATTTCCTTGAAGAGGGCGGTATTCACCTTGCGGCCCGAGTGCGCAATCTCTTCTCCGTTCTTGTTGACGATGCGGTGCGTAAGCTTCATTCCCACCAGGCTGGTGGGCTTATCCACGCCGGGCTCGAGTGTCCAATAAAGCTTTTTGTTCTTCAGCGCAATGCGGTCGACGGTGTAAAACGTCTTCAGAATATCTTCGTCGGAGCGCAGGCCGAGAGCGCGCAGGAAGATCGTTCCCAGGAACTTGCGCTTGCGGTCGATGCGCACATAAAGAATGTTCTTCTGGTCGTACTCAAACTCCACCCACGAGCCGCGGTAGGGAATGATCTTGCCCAGGAAGTAGGTGCGGTTGGCAGCGGTCTCAAAGAAGACGCCGGGCGAGCGGTGCAACTGGCTCACGATGACGCGCTCGGTTCCGTTGATGATGAATGTCCCGTTCTGGGTCATCAGCGGCACGTCGCCGAAAAACACTTCCTGCTCTTTGATGTCGCGGATGCTGCGGTTCCCGGTCTCGGCGTCTTTGTCGAAAATCGTGAGCCGGATCGTGACCTTGAGCGGCGCCGAATAGGTCATGCCGCGCTCTTCGCACTCGTTGACGTCATACTTCAATTGCAGGCCGACCGGGTCGCCGCACTTGGTGCAGAAGTCGGGCGTGTTGGCGTTGTAGGTGCCGCAATTGCTGCACAGCACCTCGCCGGCGTGAAACGGATCGGTAATAACCGTATTGCCGCAATTACGGCAGGTGGTGCGCAGGTGATGGAGCCCTTTGAGGTGGCCGCATTTGCACTCCCAGTTGCCGATGGCGTAGTCCACGAAGTCGAGCTGCGAGACATTGCGGAAATCCATAATGGGAAACACCGAAGTGAACACGGATTGCAGTCCGGTCTCCTGGCGCTCGCTGGGCAGCCGGTCCATTTGTAGAAAACGCTCGTACGAGCGCTTCTGGACTTCAATCAGATTTGGAATCTGAATGGTCGCTGGAATTTTGGAAAAATCTAAACGATTGCGAGAGGCAATATTCTTGATCGGCATTGGTAATAAATCCTTGTCAACTCAGGCGAAAACCCGAGTCACTTTAAAGACCGCGAACCACCCTCGGGCGTCGCGGTGAAAACCCACAGGTCGTTGCAGCGCGTTTGGACTTAAAAATGCAGCAACGCTCGCGGAGACGTATTTCCCCGCAAGCGCCACATGATGCACTTGGCTCCAAGTCGAGATTTATTTGTTAACGCGCAGTTTGAAACCAGTCGGTTGAGAGGACGTCCCACCCTGGTCAGCAGGCCGTCGTAAATTTATTGTAACAGAATTCCCAAAGCTGCGTACGCTGCAAATGCCGCCCAAAGCGTCAAATTGAGCCATCGGAGTAACCTCCCGATGGCCCACGATTTGGACATTTACTTCACTTCGACGGTTGCGCCGGCTTCGGCAAACTTCTTCTTGATGGTCTCAGCCTCTTCCTTGCTGACACCTTCTTTAACGGTCTTGGGCGCGCCATCAACCAGGTCTTTGGCTTCTTTCAATCCCAGGCTGGTGACCTCGCGTACCGCCTTGATAACATTGATCTTATTAGCTCCGGTACTCGTCAGAACGACGCTGAATTCGGTCTTTTCCTCAACCGCCGCTGCCCCGCCCGGGGCCGCGCCGCCGCCGGCCACTACGACCGGGGCCGCTGCCGCTGCCGAGACGCCTAGACGCTCTTCCAGCTTCTTGACGAGCTGGGCCGCGTCGAGCAGGCTCAACCCTACGATTTGTTCTTCCAGTTGCTGTAAATCAGCCATGTTGTTTCTCCCAAAATTTGAATTTGTGCTGATGAGCCCTTCCGTTCTCTCGGCTTCCGTTGCGCCCAGACCGCGCGCCGTAGAACTTTATTGACTCTGAACCCGTTGCCAGAACAGCGCACCACCCGCCCTGACGAAATTTTCTGCTTTGAAAGGGCACGGCTTCAGCCGTGCCGTCAAACGCTTCCCAAATCGGGGCTTTAGCCCCTGAGGAAACGCCCTATGCTTCCTTAAACTTCTTCTTTTCCACGCCCTGGTTCAGCACTACAGCTACATCGCGGCCTACGGCATTCATGACCGTAACCAGGCGTTGCGCCGGAGCGTTGATGAGGAACAGGAGCTTGGAGTAAATCTCTTCCTTCGCCGGCATGCTGGCCAGCGCTTCGATTTCCTTGATGGAAATGGCGCGGCCTTCGACAACGCCGGCTTTGAAGGTAAATTCCGGGTTGTCCTTGGCATACTTGGTCAGCGCCTTGGCCAGCGCCACCGGATCGCCTTCAGTGGTTGCTACCGAGGTCACGCCGTTGAGGTTCTTCAGGCCCTCCTCGATTGCGGTGCCCTTGGCGGCGCGTGTAGCCAGCGTATTCTTGACCACGCGGTAGCGGCCGCCCGCCGAGCGCACCGATTTGCGCAGCTCAAAATCCTGCGCCACCGTCAGCTTGGCAAAGCTGCCTACAATGGCGCTTTTGACCTTCTTAAAGTCGGCGCCCATTTTTTCGACTTGCTCAATCTTTTTTGCTTTGGTTACGGCCATCTTCTTTTCCTCAGCGCCTTATGCGCTTCAAAAATCTGTTTACCGAACTTGATCAGCCAACCTCTAGGCCTTGGCTGCTGCTTCCACCGCCGAAATATCGATCAGGATGCCCGGACCCATGGTGGAAGAAAGCGTCACACCTTTAATGTATTTGCCCTTGGCTGCCGCGGGCTTCGCCTTGATCACGCTGGTCAGCACCACGGTGGCGTTCTCCACCAGCTTGTCGGGCGTGAAAGATATCTTGCCCACGGGCACATGCACCAGCGCGGTCTTGTCGGTGCGGAACTCGACCTTACCGGCCTTGATTTCGGTCACAGCCTTGGCCACGTCATTGGTTACGGTGCCGGTTTTGGGGTTGGGCATCAGGCCGCGCGGCCCCAGCACTTTACCCAGCTTGCCCACAGACTTCATCATGTCGGGCGTGGCGATGACGGCGTCAAAGTCGCTCCAGTTTTCTTTCTGGATCTTCTCCACCATGTCTTCGCCGCCCACAAAGTCAGCGCCTGCGTTGCGCGCGTCCTGAAATTTGTCTGCTCCCACGATGGCCAGCACTTTTTTGGATTTACCCAAACCATGCGGCAGCACTACCGTGCCGCGCACCATCTGGTCGGCATGCTTGGGGTCTACCCCAAGACGCATTGTGACTTCCACAGTCTCGTCAAATTTCGCGTATTTGACCTTCTGCAGGAGAGGCACCGCTTCGTTCAGCGCATAAGAGCGCCTCTCGATCGCGGTACGTGCTTTGGTAATATTTTTCCCTGATTTACGCATTTGTTTTCGACCTTCCGTCTTCCACCGCTCATTCACCGTTACGAATGGCCGTGGTATTTAAAAATCAAGCAACTACATCAATTCCCATGGAGCGCGCTGTTCCCTTCACGCTCTTGATCGCCGCATCGAGAGAAGCGGCGTTCAGGTCGGGCAGCTTCTGCTTGGCAATGTCGGCAATCTGCTTTTCGGTGACCTTGCCGACTTTGTCCTTGTTGGGGACGCCTGACCCTTTGGCGATTCCGGCGGCGCGCTTGAGCAAGATCGAAGCCGGCGGCGTCTTGGTGATAAAGGTAAACGAGCGGTCGCTATAGACCGAGATCACCACTGGGATAATCAGCCCGTCGAGCTCTTTCGCCGAAGTCTTTGCATTGAACTGCTTGCAAAACTCCATGATGTTGACCTGCGCCTGTCCCAGCGCGGGACCAACCGGCGGCGCCGGCGTTGCCTTGCCTGCCGCGATTTGCAACTTCACTTGTCCTGTAACCTTCTTAACCGCCATAAGTCCTGATCCTTAAATTATTTTTCGTAGAGACGAGATTTGCTGCGTCTCTCTTCTCTAAATGCCCTATGCGACTTTCTCTACCTGCCCGAACTCAAGTTCCACCGGCGTAGCGCGGCCAAAAATCGTGACCATGACCTTCAAGGTCTCGCGGTCTTCATTCACTTCATCTACCACGCCGTTAAAGTTCGCAAACGGGCCTTCGGTGATGCGCACCGATTCATTTTTCTCGAACTTGACCCTGAGCTTGGGCTTATCTTTGCCGGTCGAGACCCGGTAAACGATCTGGTTGACCTCATCCGGGCTGAGCGGCGCCGGATGCTGCGCGTTTCCCAAAAAGCCGGTCACGCGGGGCGTGGACTTGATCAGGTGCCACACGTTGTCATCCAGGTCCATCTCCACCAGAACGTAGCCGGGATAAAACATCTGCTCGCTGGTATATTTTTTCCCGCCACGCATCTGGGTGACGGTCTCGGTGGGAATCACCACCTTGCCGATTTTTTCCTGCAAACCAAATGCCTGTACGCGCGATTCCAGCGACTCTTTCACCTTGCGCTCGAACCCGGAGTAGGTGTGGATGATGTACCACCTGAAGTTCGGATTGCTTGGCGGCAACTGTTCTGGCGCAGATGCGCCCGCGCCCTGTTGCTCGGCATCTTTCGCGTTCGATTTGGTTTCTTCGCTCATGTCAGTGCTTTGCAAAATAGTCGAATACATAATTCACGCCGTGCCCCAGCAGGTAGTCCACGATGGCGAAGTACGCGCCGAATATGGCCACCGTGACAATCACGACGATCGTGGTGGCGCGAACTTCTTTGGGGGATGGACGAGAGACATGCCTCATCTCATTGCGCACATCGCTCAAAAAACTGCGGGTGCGCATGGGGAACGACTTCAGTTTCGCCCCAATGCCCTCGCCTTCATAATTTGCCGCTATTGCCGACTTCGCCATGCGAATCCTACTTTTCTTTGTGGACCCAGCCGCCTCCGGCCGTGTCTGTTAATAAATTCTGGCAGGGGCGGAGGGATTCGAACCCCCAAGTCCGGTTTTGGAGACCGGCAGTTTAGCCGTTGAGCTTACGCCCCTCCGTGAATTGATTCATTGGGTGATTTGGTCATTGAGTGATTGCTTCAAGTTTTCTTCAATGACCCAATGATTCAATGACCCAATGGCTCAATCCTACTTCACTTCTTTATGCGGCGTGTGCTTCCGGCACTTGCGACAGAACTTGCTGAATTCCAGACGCTCGGTCGTGGTCTTCTTGTTCTTGGTCGTCGAGTAATTCCGGTCCTTACACTCGCCACATTGCAATGTAACAATTTCACGCATAACCGCTCTCTTCTTGACTCGTCCCCGAGGGGACTTATCCTAAAAATTCTTGCCGGCCCGTAAGAACCTTGCTCTCCGGCTTTTCCCGATCCGTGTAATCCGCGCAATCCGCAGTAAGCTTTTGCTTCTTGTTTACGCCAGGATCTCGCTGATCGTCCCCGCCCCTACCGTCCTGCCGCCTTCGCGGATGGCGAACCGCAATCCCTTCTCCATCGCCACCGGCGTGATCAGCTCAATCGTCAGCGCCACGTTGTCCCCGGGCATCACCATCTCCGTCCCGCCCGGCAGCTCCGCCACTCCCGTCACGTCCGTCGTCCGGAAGTAGAACTGCGGCCGGTAGCCCTTGAAGAATGGCGTATGCCTTCCGCCTTCTTCCTTGGTCAATACGTAAACTTCCGCCTTGAACTTGGTGTGCGGCTTGATCGAACCCGGCTTGCACAGCACCATGCCGCGCTCCACGTCTTCCTTCGCCGTGCCGCGCAGCAGCAAGCCCGCGTTGTCGCCCGCCATGC